>Ga0265300_10000093_pt1 | contig 97915 bp, 71 predicted proteins | sample AusTroGonzalo_MG_FD_193482 | JGI IMG/M metagenome (GOLD analysis project Ga0265300, IMG submission 193482) | Bovine rumen microbial communities from tropical cattle in Woodstock, Queensland, Australia - Gonzalo_03 | ecosystem: Host-associated > Mammals > Digestive system > Stomach > Rumen ... | reverse complement strand
ATCTTCGCGTCCTCGTTGATGGGACGATTCAACTCCACTGTCTCACCGTTTACACCACAGCTGACAACGCTGCGTGCGAGAGCCGGAGAGATGCTCTCTGCAATCTGAAAGCCAGTCACGCCCTGCTCATACGAACGAACAGATCCGTCTGGAAAAGTAATATTAATCATATCTACAAAATATGTTTGAGTTTAAACGGCTGCAAAGATAAATAAAAAAGCCGAAAGCGCCAAACAATCAACTAAAAAAGTCATTGTAAAGGCTACTCTCGGCTTTAGAATGCAGAATGCTTATAATCTCGTCTTGAAGTATTCGATCGTCTTTTCGAGACCCTCATCGAGCTTCACCTTCGGCTCCCAATCCAACTTTGCCTTTGCCAAAGCGATATCAGGACGACGCATCTTAGGATCATCAGAGGGCAGCGGACGGAACACGATCTTACTCTTAGAGTCCGTCATGGAGATGACCTTCTCTGCCAACTCCAGCATCGTAAACTCACCAGGATTACCAATGTTCACAGGACCCAGGAAGTCGTCACCACTTTCCATCATACGAATCATACCCTCAATCAAGTCGGATACATACTGGAAAGAACGGGTCTGTGTACCATCGCCGTAAATAGTGATATCCTCATTGCGTAAAGCCTGCATGATGAAGTTGGAAACCACACGTCCGTCATTCTCTGCCATACGGGGTCCATAGGTATTGAAAATACGGATCACCTTGATGCGGACACCATGCTGACGATGATAGTCGAAGAACATGGTTTCTGCACAACGCTTACCCTCGTCATAGCAGGAACGGAGACCGATGGTGTTGACATTACCCCAATAGGACTCCGGCTGCGGGTGCACATTCGGATCACCATAGACCTCACTGGTAGAACTCTGAAGAATCTTACACTTCGTTCTACGAGCCAGTCCCAGCATGTGATAGGCTCCGAATACAGAGGTCTTGGTAGTCTGAATCGGGTCTGTCTGATAATAGACAGGAGAAGCCGGACAAGCCAGATTGTAGATCTCATCTACCTCTGCCCAATAAGGCTGACAGACATCATGACGGACAATCTCGAAGTTGTGCTGTCCCAATAGATGCCACACGTTCTCTTTACTACCTGTATAGAAGTTATCCAGACAGATGACGTCATTACCTTCTTTCACCAGGCGCTCACAAAGGTGGGAACCAATAAATCCTGCACCACCAGTTACTAAGATCCTTTTCATTGTAGTTTAAATTTTTAGTTATTAATATTATTTTCTTGTATATTTCTTAATCACACTATAAGCCTGATAGAGACCGAGCTCTCCGGCTTTGCTAAGGTCGAAGATAGCTTCATCCACCCGCTTCAGACGGATAAACACCAGACCTCTATTATAATAGGCCTCAGCCAGATTCTGTTCCAGTTGGATGGCACGAGTAAAGTCATCGATGGCCCGTGGGTTATCATTACGCAGGGCATAGAGCGTACCGCGGTTATAATAAAGGTAGCCATTCTTCGGTGCCTGCTTGATGGCATCGGAGAGGTCGCCTAAAACATTCGCCATCTGCAACTCGATATTCGTACCCTGGGCAGCATTAAACTCATTCATCTTGGCCTGACACACAGCTCTTTGCCAATAAGCCAATGATGAAGTGGAGTCGATTTGCAGATAGATACCCAGATCGTCGATGGCATTCTCGAAGTTCTGGATAGAACTGTAGGCGATAGCCCTCAGGAAGAGCAGAGGCTTCACATTGACTGTACTTTTGGAAGCATCAATAGCCGTACTGAGTGAGTCGATGAAGGCAAAGGTCTGCTTCATACGATCCTCACCCAACTTCGACTGATCACAAGAGATATAGACTGGACGTGACTTCGAATGGTTATTAAAGGTCTCGACACTCTCTTCATACGGTATCTGCGTCTTAATATCGTTCACAGAACGACGGAACGAGAGACCGAACATCGGCAGGAACGAGAGTTCTGCCTTGCGGTTCTGCACGCGTCCGCGATACTCGCTCTTGTATTCGTGCTCTACTTCCTGTTCATCAGCCACAACGAGTTGGTTATATTTCTCCATATCCTCGTCGCTGCGCTTACGCATCTGTTTCTTCGAGAGCCGTGGCTGGTGTCCGAAACGCTTATCCATCTGAGCCTTGAGAATACGGAATTCATCGAGCTCTGCCTGTTTGTTATTACCCAACCTACGATAACAAGAGGCACGATGCTGGAGACCGAACCAGAAGTTCGGATATTCCTCGATCACCTTAGAATAATCACGGATGGCAGCTCGCAGATTACCCGTCTGCTCAAGCAGCAAAGCACGGTTGAAGAGTGCCATCAGGTTATCGGGCTCAAGCTTTAACACGAAGTCAAAGTCTTCGATACCTCGGTTATCGTCGCCCACCTGGGCACGCAACAGACCTCGGTTATAATGACCTAGGAAATTATTGGGATCGAGGTCGAGTGCCGTATCATAATCCGCCATCGCACCTCGCAGGTTATTCTGATTGTAACGTGCCATCGCACGATTGATATAGTTCCCAGGCTGTTTGGGAATCAGATGGATACTCTTGTCGAGATATTCCTCACCTTCCTTCCAATTTTCACGAGCCAGACTAATGATAGCCCGCTCTGCCCAGATACCACCATCGTAAGGATCCAGTTCCAAACTTTTGTCAAGAGCCGTCACAGCCATCGTGGTATCCTTCTGAAGCAGATAGATTTCCGCCTGCATCGCATAGGCACGGGCATATTTCGACCAACGGATCAACATTGTGTCAATCTGTGCCAGCGCAAGATCATAGTTCTTATCTTGAATCAGACAGAGCACACGGTTATGCCAGAGTCCCTGATTGTCAGGATTATAGCGAAGGGCTTTATCGTAGTCCTTCACGGCTTCGGCATATTTCTTCTGATTGATGCGGCAAAGGCCTCGTAACTCGTAGGCATTCACCACATAGGGATTTCGTTCGATAGCCACCGAACAGTCACTTTCTGCCCCACGGAAGTCATCGAGATAATATTTCGCCACTCCTCGGAAGAACCAAGGTTCAAAGAGCCAAGGCTTCTGACTGATGGCCTGATTGAAGTACTGGATGGAGAGTACATAGTCCTCATAGTAGAGAGCAGAGCGCCCCACCATCACCAAACGGTCGGTATTGAACTGGGCAAAGCCAACCAATGGCAAGAACATTAAGAGATAAAAAATGCGGCGCATTTTCTATCTCTTAACAGGTTTAGTTTTGTAACCGCAGCGATATCGTCCCTGTAACAGCGCACGCAGTTTACTCTTGATCAGTTGCTTACGAAGCGGTGAAATACGATCCACGAACATCTTACCATCAAGATGATCAAACTCATGCTGCATCACACGGGCCAGATAACCTTCTATCCACTCATCGTGGTGCTGGAAATTCTCATCATCCCATGCCACATGGATACGCTTTGGGCGCACCACCTTCTCATGGATAGCGGGTAACGACAGACAACCCTCTTCCGAGGTATCGGTATGTTCCTCGTCGTACTCCAGGATATGGGGATTGATAAACACCTGACGGAATCCCTTATACTCGGGCAGATCGTCGGAAATCACATCCAGGTCGATTACCGACAGACGGATAGGTTTACCTATCTGCGGAGCTGCCAGTCCGATGCCCTCCGACTCAGCAAGTGTCTCCCACATGTCTGCAATGAGATCCTTCAGCTGAGGATAGTCAGGGGTGATGTCTTCAGCCTCCTTGCGAAGCACAGGCTGACCATATATATAAATAGGTAATATCATTTCTTACTTCTTAAATAATCTTCAAGGATGATTGTAGCGGATATTTCATCTACGAGAGCCTTGTCCTGACGTGCCTTCTTCTTCAGACCACCACTGAGCATCGCCTGATGGGCCAACACGGAGGTGAACCGTTCATCGTAATACTCGATAGGCACTTCGGGCACAGCCTTCCGCCAACGGTTGACAAACTGCTGCACACGCTGCAGATTCTCACTCGGTTCACCATTAGGCTGACGGGGCTCTCCTATCACGATACGCTCCACGGGCTCTTTTGCCAGATAAGCCTTCAGCCAGTCGAACAGCTCTGATGTAGAAACAGTCGCCAACCCTCCAGCAATGATCTGAAGAGGGTCGGTGACTGCCAGTCCGGTACGTTTCTTGCCGTAATCGATGGATAATATCCTCGCCAAGCCGGAAGAATTATCGTACGTTATAGAGTAACCATGCGTCGGGATAGGTAGCACGCAGCTGATCACGGCTGTTCACAGCGTCAGCCTTGCCAGCAAAGGTAGAAGCTACCACACGATACATGTTCTTTTCCTCGTTCTTCACAATCTGAGCGTCATAGCCAGCTTCCTTCAGGCGCTGCTGCAGACCCTCTGCATTTGAAACCAGACCGAATGAACCCACAATCACACTGAAGTCCTTCAGACCAGAGCCATTAACGAGGGTAACACTCTCCTGACGAACAGACACATTATCGAGATTATCCACTACACGGGTCTCGTTAGCTGGCTTTGCCTCTACGGGAGCTACTACAGCCACCTCTTCAGAAGCCTGCTGAGTGGCCGCAGTCTCTGGAGCCTGCTGAGGAGCAGCGGTATCATACTGTTTTGCTTTCTCGTATGCCTTCTTATAGGCACTCTCACTTGACTTACAGCTTGTAAAAGCCATAGCTGCGCATAAACCTACGCACAAAATAGTCGTTTTCTTCATTTTGTTATTCAATATTTAAAAGTGACTTAATTCCAATTTGAGTGCGAAATTACAAATTATCAGGGAAAACCGTGCAAAAAAGCAACATAAAGTTTGTTAAATTGAGAAAATCGCAACTTTTTAATAATTTTTTTGGCATATTTTTGCACCGTTATCGAAAAATTGCGTATATTTGCACATGAGAACTTTATTATTCACTTAATATAACTTCAGATTATGAAAAGTTTAGGTTACTTAAGCGCATTCCTTGGCGGTGCTATCGCAGGCGCAGCCCTTGGTATTTTGATGGCTCCTGAAAAGGGAGAGGATACTCGCGTAAAAATCACTGATGCTGTGGAGGATTTCCTGAAGAAGCACAACATCAAGCTCAGCCGCAAGGAAGTGGTTGATCTCGTTGACGACATCGAGGACGCTACAGAGGAGGAATAAACGATGCTCTCAAGCGACAAGAACGTTGAAACCTTTGCCCAACTGATAGAGACGCTTAAGCACTATCTGGGGTTACAGGCAGAATACGTCAAACTTGATGTGATTGACAAGGTGGTGCGCCTGATTACGGCCGCCGCCTTGACAATTGTATTTTGTTTTCTCCTGGTCATTATCGTGCTGTTCGCGTCGTTTGCCTTCGCCTTCTGGCTTGAGAAATATATCGGAATGGGATGGAGTTTTATCCTCGTTGCAGTCCTCCATCTGCTGGCTTTCTTCATGGTTATCCACTTCCGCAAGAGTTGGATTGAGAAGCCCATCGTTCATTTCCTGGCTGAATTGCTCCTCAGTAAATAGTTCTTTAATATTCGTTCCCTATGACATCCGTAAAGAAACTCATAAGAGAATATCGCACGCTAGATGAGATTCGTGAGCGCAAGGACGAACTGCTCGACGAACTTCAGCAGGACAACACTAAGATGTCCACCATGTGGAATCAGGTATTCCTGAAGCGGGAGAACAACACAAAGACCGACTATATTGCCAGCATCGTGAGCAATGGTATTGTGGCTTTCGATGCCATCATACTCATCCGCAAGCTGATGAAGGGTTACGGATTCTTGTTTGGGAATAAGAAGAAAAAACAAAAGAAGAGTTTCCTATAGGATAATTTCCTGACCGTCGTAAGCCAATTGGATATCGGCAGGAAGTTGTTGGTTCACCTTTTCATGAAGACCCACATCGTGGCACATATGTATGAGCAAAGTACGCTTTGCCCCTACCCTTCGCGCAAAGGCGATGGCATCATCCACCAGCTGATGTGAATGATGCGGTTTGATAAAGCGCAAAGCATTCACCACCAGTAACTCCGTACCCTCCAGATAAGGATACTCCGACTCATGGATGGTCTTCATATCCGTGATATAAGTCAGTGGTCCGATACGATAGCCTAAAATAGGCAGCTTACCATGCATCACCTCAAAAGGCATGATGTCCAAGTCACCGATACGTAAAGGCTGATGCGGATGAATCTCATGCAGGCCGATGGCAGGCACACCTGGGTAACGGTTCTCCGCAAAACAATAAGGCAGCATCTGCAACATTCCCTCACGGGCCACAGGATCTGCATAGACATTCATCTCACCAAACTGACAATACGGACGGATATCGTCCATACCACCCATGTGGTCGTAATGTGAATGAGTAATCAGGATACCGTCGATCTTTCGGAAAGGTTGTGGCAGAATCTGCTGACGGAAATCAGGGCCACAGTCTATCAGCAGCCTGGTGGTCTCCGTCTCCACCAAGGCAGAACAGCGGGTACGCTTATCGTGAGGATCTTCACTTCTGCACACCTCACACTGGCAACCTATCACGGGTACGCCACACGAGGTTCCTGTTCCTAAAAACGTCAGCTTCATATAATATTCACCTCTGGATGAATGTCAATACCAAACTTTGCCTGCACGTCGTGCTGTATCTGTTGGCAAAGCGTCACAATCTCATCACCTGTCGCACCACCACAGTTCACAAGCACCAGTGCCTGTTTATCGTGAACACCGGCACGTCCCAGTCTTTTACCTTTCCAACCACACTGGTCTATCATCCAGCCTGCAGGTATTTTCACGTGTTCGGCATCAATCTCATAATGAGGCATCTGCTCATACTGCGCTGCCAACGACTCATATTTCTCACGACTCACGATGGGATTCATAAAGAAACTACCTGCATTACCCATCACCTTCGGATCAGGCAGTTTGGCATTACGGATATCAATAATGATATCACGCAACTGCTGGGCTGTAGGTTCATGCATGCCTTTCTTCTCTAGTTCTGCACGGATATTACCGTAGTCGAGATGCGGCGTGAAGGTCTTCGACAGCCGATAGGCCACTTTGCAGATCAGGAATCTGTTTTTCCAGTCTTGCTTGAAACGACTCTGGCGATAGCCATATTCACACGCCGCATTGTCCCATATACAAGGTTTACCCGTTGCAATCTCTATGCCCCAGACAGTCTCAATCAGATCTTTTGCCTCTACGCCATAGGCACCGATATTCTGTACGGCACTGGCACCCACATCGCCTGGAATCAGCGACAGGTTCTCCATACCGTAATAGCCTTTCTCAATACTGATCGCCACAATATCGTCCCACACCTCGCCACTGCCACAGGTCATACGACAGTCGTTTTTAAAGCTGTAGCCCTTGATACCTGAGCGCACCACGATACCATCAAAGTCTTTCGTCAGTAAGAGGTTGCTGCCGCCACCTATTATTATATAAGGTGTAGCCGACTCACGCAGGATCCGAGCCACTTCCACAGCTTCCTGTTCGTTTTCAAATTCCAGGAAACGACTGCATTTGGCATCGATACCAAATGTGTTATGCGCTTTCAGACTATAATCTTTCAGATCCTTCATTTACGTTGCCATTTTCATGAGCAGCCATCGCGTGCCATACTTCTTGAAACGAAGTTCCATCTCCAATCCGTTCGCAACACCTCGCATCAGGAAGATCATCTCGTTCTCTGCCGGCTTCGGTTTACCATACACGATGTTATAGAGCACCTTTGAAGGCAGTGCCGGTGCAAAAGCGCCCCAGGTATCTGGCGTAATCACACCCTCCATCATCGTAAAGTCATCATCAGGATCAGGACTGATAAAGGTCACCGTCTTGTTGAGGTGTGCCACCTGATAGGCTGAATCCGTCACAAAACGCTGATAGAACTCAAGGAATGAGGCATTGGGATTCTCCGAGATGGGTGTCACCACCACCTCTTTCATCATCCAGGCGCCCTTGATACGTACAAAATAATAGCTGGTCACCCGTTTTTTCTTCAACTGGATCTTCTCTACGATGGCTTCACTGACGGCAGTATCCTTCTGGTGAGTCATCTGCTCATCATTGTCGAACAAAAGTGTGTAATAGCCCTGACGCATAAAGAAATGTTCCATCTTCCACTCATTCTTCTCCGTCAATGAGACTTTATCGCCCTCTCTGGTACGGAGCGGAAAGACCACACGTTCTTTCTGCAACTTCTTGTTGGCCACGAAATTAAAAATGAAATCGTCAAACATGGCATCAGCAGCCCGAGGCATGGGCGTCTCGGCTATCAGCATCTCCATGCTGTCAACCTCAGTTGTGTCTATAGAGTCAGCAACAGAATCTGCTGGCACCTCATCCATCTGACCTGATTTCTTCCCCGTACAGGAGAACATCAGCAGTACAACGGCGAAAAACGCTATAAAACACCTTTTCATCTACACTACGTAGTAAGCAAATTAACTTTTGTCCTCTCAAATTTCGGCAAAGGTACAAAGAAATTTTAATATAAAGGATAAAAAATAAGAAAAATGTTGTACCTTTGCACGCGAAATTGCAATTTTAACGGTTTTATGATACTTGATAAGATAGACGAACTCCTGAAGGAAGTTCAAAATTTGAGCGCGAAAAACGCAGAGGAAGTAGAACAGCTCCGACTGAAATATCTCAGCAAGAAAGGTGAGATTACAGCCCTGATGAACGACTTCCGTAATGTGGCTGCCGACCAGAAGAAAACCGTCGGCATGAAGATTAACGAACTGAAGACACTCGCTACAGAGCGTATCAATCAGCTCCGTGAGGAGTGCGATACTCAGGAGAGTGGCGAAGAGGCCATCGACCTGACACGTACCCCCTACCCTGTAGAGCTTGGCACGCGTCATCCCCTGAGCATTGTCACCAACGAGATCATAGATATCTTCTCACGCATGGGCTTTGTGCTGGCAGATGGTCCTGAGGTGGAGGACGACAATCACATCTTCACCAAGATGAACTTCGCCGCCGATCACCCAGCCCGCGACATGCAGGACACCTTCTTCGTATCCCAGCATCCCAACGATGTCACGAAGAACATCCTGCTCCGCTCTCACACCTCCAGCGTACAGGCCCGTATCATGGAGCAGATGCACACTGAGGACGGCAAGCTCACCAGTCCCATCCGCGTCATCTGTCCGGGTCGCGTCTATCGTAACGAGGCCATCACGGCTCGTGCCCACTGTTTCTTCCACCAGGTAGAGGGTCTTTACATCGATAAGAACGTGAGCTTTACCGACTTGAAACAGGTGCTGCTCTCATTCGCCCGTGAGATGTTCGGTCCCGACACGAAGATCCGTCTGCGTCCTAGCTACTTCCCCTTCACAGAGCCCAGTGCTGAGATGGATATCTCTTGCTTCATCTGTGGTGGCGAGGGCTGCGGCTTCTGTAAGCACACCGGTTGGGTGGAGATCCTCGGCTGCGGTATGGTTGATCCTAACGTGCTGGAGCTCTGCGGCATCGACTCCAAGGAGTACAGCGGCTATGCCTTCGGAATGGGTGTGGAGCGTATCACCAACCTCAAATACCGTGTCTCTGACCTCCGTATGTTCTCAGAGAACGACACCCGTTTCCTCGAAGAGTTCGAAGCAGCCAACTAATAGCGGCTATCCCCATAAAGAAAGGACTTTGGAGCAGATCATCCAAAGTCCTTTTTCTTATTTGTAATCATAATCCAGTTTCATGGAGACGAAACCCTGTGGCCATTTCTCTTTGTCAATATAGAGTTTCGCCTTGCCGTGAGAGAGCAGGAATAGGTCAGGCTTAATCTCCTTAAACTCATACTGCATGTCATTCTGACCTTCATGATAACTCATACGCGAGATCTGCCAACACCCGTCGGCGATATGAACCCTCACATTATCCAGCTTCACGATATAGAACGTCCTGTTGCCAGAAGTATAGCTGCCCATGTATCTGAAGTCCACATCGTCCCTTTTCTTCTTGCGCATCTTCTGCAGGTCCTTCACCTTGTCACGCACCATCTTGTAGAACTTGTCATACATGTTCGTACTCAGCATCCAGTCATGTTTCAGAAATGAGGCAATCTGCTTATCAGTCAGCTTCTGCTTCATCTCCACCATCCGCGCTTTCGATGTCGTCATCTTCCCATCCTGGAACACCACATCCTCAGCCACCGTAATGCCGAAGTGCTTATGCTCCCTGAGAGCCGACACGATGGGACCATAGCCAGCCAGACGAGCCGCAAAAGTGATCGTCCGCCGGTGCGGAAACTTATTCAAGTCCATATCCTTCTCCACTTGGCAGGTCACCGTGTATCTCAGCGACTTCGTGTGCTCCTTCAGCGGTTTGGCATGAGCCAGCACCTGTTTCAGCAGATACTCCTCAAAGGTCATGCCATCCGCCAGCACCACCACCTCAGTCAGATTCAGCGAATGTGCAATATCCTCATCGTCCTGAGCCCGAGCACCCAGAGCGATGAACATCGTCAACAATATAATTGTAAGAAGCCTCTTACGTCTAGTAAAAATCCTAATCATATCAATATCGCTGCAAAAATACTGCATTTTTTGCGTGTTGATTACCCTCTTATGTCATAGACACAATTCCAATGCTTGTGACACCACCAGCTCCCTCGGGAGAGTGATGACTTTCAGGCGTTCATACCAGATTCGGCTGGAGCCAACAAAATGTTTCTGGGTGTGACTGCTGATAAAATAATAACTGGCGCTATACTCATCCATCATACTGAGGAACACCTTCTTGATGCGTGAACATTTCTCATTGATGGCATTGTCTAACGGATTAACGAGATGATCCACACTCTCTATCACCTTCTCCTTATCCAACATCTTTCCCGTCGCCATATAATAACGCAGCAACTCAGTCCGATAATCTGCCAGACGTTTGAACTCGATACCTTCAGGATGCGCCAGGAACAAGAGATAGACCGCCTTATGAACGGGCTGCAACTCCACCTCCTTCTGATAATCCTCCAAGATGAAACTATAATCCTTCGTAATCACCAGACGACTCAGACGACCCTTGGCAGCCTCAATCCTCAGTTCTTCGAGCAGGGGCACACCAATGGCATGCAGCAAAAGGTCTGTCCTACCCTCTGCCTGCAACTGGCTCACGAGTCTTTTCACCTCCTGGGCCCGCTCCTCTGGTGTCAGCAGCTCATTCATTCCGTCACTTCCTTCACGATATTATTCAACCACGACTTCCATCTGTCAAGAATCGTAGGCTCTTTCTCTTCTTCTGGCTCTGGGACTACAGCAGGTTCAGGCTCCGGGGCAGGTTCTACCTCAAAAGGCAGAGGCTGTTGGGTTATAACCTTTGCCATCGTAGGTTTAATGATAGGCTTATAGAGTTTTTTGATCACCTCCTCATAGTAGTCATCCTCATTGCGAAAGGCGTTTGCCGGTATCTCATCTTCCAGTTTCTCTTCCATACCTGTAGCCAGAATCGTCACCTTGGCATCCTCACCCAGGTTATCATCCGTAGCAGTACCCCAAATCACGTCGATATTGGGATCCAACTGATCAAAGAAATCGTCAATCTCCTGCAGTTCCTTTACAAAGATGGGGAACTCATCGCTGGCATAGATATTAAATAGGATACGCTTAGCCTTGCCGATGTCATTGCCATAGAGCAACGGCGAGTCGAGAGCATTCAGGATCGCCTTCTCTACACGGTGTTCACCGCTGGCACGTCCCATCGCCATGATAGCCCCACCACCATCCTTCATGGTAGTTTCCACATCACGGAAGTCACTCTTGATGCCTCCGTCACTGGGTAACGTGATCAGTTCAGAGATCCCTTTCACGGCATCCATCAGGATATTATCAGCTCTTAAGAATGCCTCCTTCATCGAAATATCAGCATCAGCATACACATCGCATAGCCGTTCATTATTCACGATCAGCAGCGCATCCACATTCTTACGGAGTTCCTCAACACCCTTCAGTGCCTTGATGATCTTGCGCTTCTTCTCGAAATAAAAGGGGATGGTCACAACACCTACCGTCAGGATACCCATATCCTTGGCGACACCAGCCACCACTGGGGCAGCACCAGTACCAGTACCACCTCCCATACCAGCCGTTACAAACACCATCTTTGTACCATCTGACAGCAGTTTGATGATGTCGTTGATGTTCGTCTCAGCCTCATCGCGTCCCTTCTCAGGATTACCACCAGCACCCAGTCCAGACTTTCCCAAAAGGATCTTCACTGGCACAGGAGAACGAGACAGCGACTGACTATCCGTATTACAGACGGCATAGGTCACACCCTCTACCCCGTCGTTATACATATTACGCACAGCGTTGCAGCCGCCTCCACCAACGCCTACAACCTTGATGATGCCCTGCATCGCATCCTTGATCTCATTCTCAAAAAACGGTATCGTATCCTCACCCATAATACAATATTTTTAATCTGGGGACAAAGTTAGCAAATTAATTCTGTATCTCCAAGTCCTCGCAAGGCTTGCGAGGAAAAATTTATCAACTTCTCTTTATACCTGTCATACATGATGTTCATGGTAATGGTTCTGTTACTTTGCACTTTTCCAATTCTGCCAATACTAGCCTTTGAATTTTGAAGAAGTTTATGAGAGTAGCAATAAGATACTTATCTATATTGGGTATCTCCTTTATGAATAGTATTTCTTTCTTACTATGTACTCCAATTTGCTCAATCTCCTTATTGGTTGTATAGACCAGTGTGCAACTATCATTTTGATTAACGAAGTTGATAATTTTGTGAAGCTCCGCAATTTCCTCAACGTCGCTATAAATTGATATTTGATACCACCAAGTATCATAGATGGTTATTAAACGACAGTCATCACTACATTGAATCTTAAAATGCTCTCCTTGATACGTAAAGCTGATCCAATTTAGATCGTCGTGTTCCTCTATTTCCGGATCACAACCAATACTACCCAACGTATTCAGAACTAACCCTGTGGTAGTTCTATCATCCAGACATATTGGGTTATTATCATTAACCTCATCACCAACGGCTTTCTCTTCCTTTGGTTTGCTCATTGCTTGCTGCACAAAGCGGTCATAATCTTTCTCCACTTCTCTCTTCTCTGTAATATACTGAATGACGAAAAGTATTATCAGCGTCACTATAATTGTCATACCTATTCCCATAATAGTTGCAAAAATATAATATCACATTAAAACTATCACCTATTTGTTTCAAAAAGGCAAAGGATCTTCAATTTCTAAGGAAAATTTTTCTATCAAGTTATCTACTTCAGGATTATTATCCTTCATAGACTGTAAAACACTTGATGCACCCATCCGTGAACTTTTAAGTTTTGGAGCCACATGGATTTCTACAGAATTACTGCTCTCTCCCGAGTCATTTTCATTATCCAGATGTTTCAGGCAGTACTTTTTTATCATAGAAATGACTGAGCCTCTAATGTCATGACCCGACAAGCCCATTTGCCTAATCATACTATATTCGTTGCTTTGATAAATATCCATCATGACATTTGCACTCCATGAGCGGAATTCATCAGCTAGTTCTCTTTTGTGTAGATCTAATTCTATCCCAAGCAACACTCTTGAAACCTTTACATTATCAAGCATCGTCAGAGATGCATCTCCTCCTTTTTCATACCATTGATTCATGTTCGTAGAATGATACAAGCCTTTACATATCTTACGTATCATAGTAAAGAAAAGACTTCTAATTTCATCATCGGACATTGGCATCTTTGCCATCACATGAAGTTCAAAGAGGTCAGGCTCATCTAACCGTTCTCTATCCATCACAAAGTCATGATCACCAAACAATCTTTGGCATAAGAAAAAGTAGTTCCTTCCTTCGCTGAGTTCATCCATATATTGTTTCAAATATTCTTTTGGGAAATATCTCAGGATCAGCCATGAAAGCGGTTTTTCATGGTACTTCCCCCACATAGTCGCTACAATTGGGATAAAGCTTTTGTCCCAATAAGCAAACATTTTTCTGCTTGCCCAATCTCTGTCAGTGGCACATCCATTGATAAAAGCTACAAGGATTTTCTTCTGATAGAACCAGTCCATGCCGTTGAAACGAGATTTGATTTCCCTACGAGATGCGACGACCTTGCCACTTTTCTTGTTAAGATAGTTTTTTACGAGTGTAGCTGAGGGAGTATTATGTTTTGGAATATCGAAATCCATGTTTTATATCACATTAAAATTATCACCTATTTGATTCCAGAAGATTCGTGAGAAGGAGTCTTAAAACGAAAGTGGTTGGTTGTCAGGTGGCGGGATCACTACCTTCAGATCAATATTGTCAAAGCCTCCTGAAGGGTTATTCTCACCATTAATGGCAGAGCCTCTTATCTCTCCGCCTTCTGTAATAGGGCGATCTGCTAACGAATTGTCCTCAGGATTCTCAAAACGGGTATATTCTCCCTTGAAGTCCATGGTGATAATACCAGTAGCACCCTTACGATGCTTGGAGATAATCACCTCTGCCTTGCCTCTATAATCCTTACCGTCATCGCTCATATGGAGGCCATAATATTCCGGGCGATGCAGGAAGATTACCATATCGGCATCCTGCTCAATTGCACCAGACTCACGCAAATCCGATAGTTGAGGGCGCTTTCCTTCGACACCTTCACGAGATTCCACACCACGATTCAACTGACTCAATGCCAATACTGGGATATTCAGCTCCTTGGCAAGACCTTTCAGCGAACGCGATATCAGCGACACCTCTTCCTGACGACTGTTGAATTTCATTCCGCTGGCAGTCATCAACTGCAGATAGTCTATCATGATAAGTTCTATCTTATGCTCTCTTACCAATCGTCTTGCCTTGGTTCTAAGCTCCAGTATGGAGATGCCCTCAGTCTCGTCAATATACAAGGGCGCATCTTCCATGAAGCCCAGATTCTTATCAAGTCGATCCCAATCATCTCTGGAGAGTTGTCCATTCAGCAGCTTCTTACCCTCAATGCTACACACATTGGACATCAGACGATTTGCCAACTGCACATCAGCCATTTCGAGTGAGAAGAAAGCCATCGGTTTCCTTTGGTCTATGGCAATGTTCTTTGCCAATGACAGGGCAAACGCCGTTTTACCCATGGCAGGTCTTCCCGCTATGATCACAAGGTCAGAGTTCTGCCATCCGCAAGTCATATCATCGAGTTTGTAGAAGCCTGTAGATATACCTGTCACACCTTCGGTATTTGAATGCGCTGCCTGAACAATCTTCACTGCACGTCCTAAGACGGGTCCAAATGCAGAATAGTCCTTCCTCATATTCTTCTGCGTAATCTCAAAAAGCGTTTTCTCAGCCTCTTGTATCACCTCATTCACATCATAGGTCTCGTCGTAGGCTTTCGTACCGATGACGCTTGCATAAGAAATGATCTGCCTTGACAGGTATTTCTGAGCCACAATGTTGGCATGATACTCGATATTGGCGGAGGTAGCCACTCTTGAACTCAGATCTGCGATATAACCAGGACCCCCTACTTCATAGAGATCACCATTTTTACTAAGCTGTTCCGTTACCGTCAGCAGATCCACAGGCTTTTCATCAACCGTCAGTTGTTGGATGGCTGCATAGATTTTCTGATGGCGAGGCTCATAGAAGCTCTCGGCTCTCAGAATCTCACACACCTCTACATAGGCATCCTTGTCAATCATCAAGGCACCCAATACCGCTTTCTCCACCTCAGGAGCCTGAGGCTGAATATGCCCATAGGTGGGATCTATAGGCTGTTTCTTCGTTCTTTTTCTATCTTCACTCATATCACCACATTTCTATTTGTGCCGCTTGCAAAGTTAGGGGAATAAATATGGGCTAACAACAAGCATTTTCGGAATAAAATGCCCCAACTGTTGATAAGTCGTAAGTTATCCTCATTTTGTGGATAACGGCATATTATTGTTCTTCCTTTTTCTTCTTCTCATGGCTTTTCACCCACTGCTTGTCCTTTTCAACAGATGCATTAAAGGCCTCAGCAATCTTATCGCAGTCTTTATTCTCCATGAATCTGTTCTGCATCTCCTTTCGGACCAACGCCACATTGCTACTCTTCTTATCTTTGAATTCCTCTATCAAGGCATCTGTATCCAAATTCTTAATACGTTCCTCGCGTTTACCAATCTGATCCTTAAATAGGATATTAAAGATGGATTCCCTTAGGATCTTCGCATCTCTTGTCCACTTGCTCATTATAAGAGTTGTCAGTTCCTCCCTTGAAAGGTTAGGTAACATATCTACGCACTTACGTAACTCCTCATCTGTCCATTTTGAATAATGGGACTTCCTTGCTTGTTTTAAAATGTACTCGTAATCTGACATGGTTCACTTTTGATTCAATATGACATCCTACAATTTTAATGTCTAATACAAAGCAAAAAATAGCATGCTATCATCAATACTATAAGCATAACGCAGAGTTCACAAAATGCCTTAGACAGGTTCTTGTGGCTTTGCCTTTCCTTGAGGAGTTCTGCTTCGGTAGCGCTTAATTCTTTACCTATGGCTTTCTCGTAATCGTTAGTCATAATCAACTCTATGAGCTCCAGTTTCCTTTTGTCTGATAATTCAATTTTCTCCATAATTTTGTCTGTTTTTGATGATTATTAATGATGAGTCCAAATTGTTTTGAACTCCGCAAAATTAGCGTTTCTTTTTCATCCGGAGAAGCAAAAATGCCTCACAAGCCTTGTGAAAAATGCATTTTATTCCCAGGCCACTAATTCACGAGATAAAGTGATCTTCTTAGCTTTCCCACGTGCACCTTTTATATAGTACTGTTCTGCTACGCTACTATCAAGCATACTAACGAAAGTCCTCCTGATTCTGGCGCACTTCTCATTAATGGAGTTGAGCAGTGGATTGGTCACATCTTCGATGCTCTGCAAAGCTCTGTCTGTCAATCCCCAGGGCCTTACTTTATTATAAATACTAGCCAACTCCTGTCGATAATCAGGCAGATCCTTAAAAATAATCCCTTCCGGATGTTGCAGGAATAGCAGATATACCGCCTTCACCAGCGGCTCCATGTGAACCTCTTTCCGCTCGTCGCCAAGAAATATCCTATAGTTCCTGCTAATAACCAACTTCTTCAGAGGTTGGCTAATACGAAAACTTGATACGATCTCTGCCTCGCTCATGCCAAGCTCCTTGAGCATTCGTACTTTCTCCTTCACTTCTGCTATAAGGATTGAGCGATGTAACTGCTTCAACTCCTCATTCTCTTTGTTTTTCATGTCCGTCATAGTTTTTGTGTTGTTAGGTTAATCTTTGGTTTGAACTCGATGCTAAACAGCAACGAGTTCTTCCGAGAACACCTGCTTCTTAATCAGTCGAAGCAGGTATTCTACAGCCTTTGGAGCCTTCTCGCGAGCTGTTGCCAACTTCTGAGCAAACTCCTCCTCAGTGATGTCAGAATTGAAGTCGTCCACCAACTCCCGAGGATCGTCAGACGTCTTCACAAGCACCAATTCTTTCCGCTTCATCAGATAGCGAAGCGACAGAATGCCCTTGTCGTACTTTGGCTTTGTCTTGATCAGTTCCTGCATCAGGTTCAAACCATTATCGCCAATATGCAACTCGTTAAGCATGGCAATCATGTAGAGCACCTTCGTATCAGGGGTTGACATGTCAAAGACATCACCCATCAGCACATTCACAGCGTCTGCCTCCTCGTAGCGTTCGAGCTTGGCCAGACAACGGGACTTCACATAGAGCGCCTCCTGACACTGATGCTGAGCCAGCACACTATCAGCATACGCCAAAGCCTGTTCATAGTTGCCTGCATAGAGGCTCAACAAAGCCACAAGGAACTTAGGTGCCCAGTGGTCTGCCTCCATCAACGATGCAGGGATCTCTTCGATACACCCATAGAGCTCATCGTCACAAATCACGGTATCGAGGAACCGCTTCGTCTGCTGCATGGCCTCCTTGATGTCGCCATTGGCAGCCTTCTTCTGCACCAGCATCAGATACTGTTTGGCTGCTTCATCATAGTCGTGATGTGCCAGCAACTGATAGACAGCCTTTCCGCTCTCTATCTCGCTGTTGATCACCTGCTCGTCGTTATAGCCGTTGGCATACGACAGCACCTCCCTGCTCGTATGAGCATACTGAGGAATGATGGGACGCGAGAGGAACAATCCACCCAACGAACGCACACGACTCAGTGCCACATAGAGCTGACCAGCAGCGAACATGCCTCTACTCAGGTCAAGGTAGAGCTTATCGAAAGTCATACCCTGACTCTTGTGTACCGTGATGGCCCATGCCAGTCGAAGCGGATACTGGGTGAAGGTACCCATCAGTTCCTTCTTCATCTTGCGCTCCTCCTTATCGTACTCATAACTGTACGACTCCCAAGAGCAGTTAGGCACCACGTAGGTTTCACCACCTTCAATAGTCACCTGTATCTCGTCCTTCGACAACTTGGTCACTTTGCCAATGGTGCCATTCACCCAACGCTTATGTTGGTCATTGCGAGTAAACATCACCTGAGCACCCACCTTCAACTTCATGGTCTTATCCACAGGGAAGCGTTTCTCCTCGAACTTACCTGTCACAGTACCTTCGTAGGTGTACTCTTCAGCCTCAATCTCAGCAAGACACTTCTGATTGATGTCATCAGCTGTCCTATTGAGCGATGCCAGTGTGATCACTGCCCCATCCTCTTTCGTTGGCTGGCAGACACGCTCATTCAGATGCATCAGAATCTCAGGAGTCGTTTTGTTCAGGCGAACGCTCTCAAGAATTCTTAGGAATGCTTCATCTTCCTGACGATACACCTTCTGGAACTCGATCTTCACCATTCGCATACGCTTGATGACGTCTGCCTTGTAAAAGAAGCAGTCATCTGCATGATAGAGGTCACGCATCAGGTCGCTTTCTGCACCCCTCTTCAATACTGGAGGCAACTGGAACATATCACCCACGAAGATCACCTGCTTGCCTCCAAAGGGCAACGAAGAGCGCAGTGTCTTTCGCATCGTGTAGTCGATAGCATCAATGATGTCGCAGCGCACCATCGACACCTCATCTATAATGATGGTATCAGTATGGATCAGCGTCAGGATTCTCGCCTCACTCATCTTCCCCATCGTGCCTGGCATACAGACATCCATAGGCAGTCCGAAGAATGAGTGAATGGTATCACCACCTGCGAGGATAGCAGCCACACCAGTTGGAGCCAGTGTGATAAACTGCTTATCCACCATCTTCTGCACATTGCGTAAGAAGGTTGTTTTACCTGTTCCTGCACGTCCTGTGAGGAAGAAACTACTGTTGGTGTTAGCAATCAGGTCGTATGCCTGCATCTGCTGTTTGTTCTGTATGTCGATCATGTTCTCCATATTATTTCTGTTCTAGTTTGGGGAGTATTTGGGTTAAACGTGTATTGTAGTCCGGATCAAGGAAGCTCTTGTAGCATCCGTTGATCAGTTCAGAGGCCTGGGCTGCAATCTGCTCTACAGGAGCACAGATGCGCTGAGCTTTCATCACACCAGTCAGATAGTCCTTCACCATCTGCTCCGACTCCTGGCGGATAAACGCCTCGCTGCGGAATACCTTATCGTAGTCACGCTTCTGGATGAGTTCCATCTTCTGCCCGTTGAAGGCATAGAGCTCTATGCTGTCGATGTAGGTCCAGCTGTGATACAGTCCTACCTTCTCCAGGATGACAATACGATCACAAAATCGGATGCCACGATAGTATCGATGTCTGTTAGCACTCTCGAACTCGTCACAGATAAACATCTTCTGACTGTCATCCCAGACGGGGATATGAACACGTGGATTACCAAATGACGGCAGGATGCTGTCAAACAGGTTCTTGTTGATTGCTTTAGTCAATGTTGCCATAGTCTTGTCATTTTAATGGTTAAACTACTTGTTTTCTATGTCGCAGGCAGTAGCCCTTAGGCTAACTGCTTGCGTTGAGTCTCCTCTATTAGAGAGCGAGAGTACGCTAGAACATCCTGCTCGCTGACGTATGCACCTTGCAGTTTAGCCTGTGCAGTCAGGAAATCCCTCAGCATCAGGATGGTCTGCTCCTTGGCAAAGTACTCTGAGAAGTCTCGCCAATTTTCATTGCCACCCCAGAACTTCTGGCCAATGATCTTGGCCTTAGTTCCGTCCCAGCAGAACAACGTGATGCCATTCAAGAAGGTACGCGCATAACCCTGGCCGATGTGGTAGAACACAGCCAACTTCTCTGAGAAGCGGATGGCTCTGTAGTACATGTTGCCAGCTGGACTGCTGTAGCCGAGCGTGAGATACACGTTCTTGGCAGCATTGTAGGTTAATGACTCGCCCGATAGGGCCGGAAGGCTTTTCGCCACGATTGTCTGAATTGCTTTCTTTTCCATAGCTTTCAGTTTTTTAAGGTTACCACCACTTAGTTTTTGGTAGCACCCACTCCGAGGTGGCATCAGAGATGGGTGCCAATGAGCAAGGGTAGAGGTCAGAAGCACGCAAGCTCTTCCTCGTACACCAGATCCTCGAGGTACATGGCCTCTGCGATGGCATCTTGTTCTGCCTCGTAAGCCAACTCTTCAAGGTACATGGCTTCTGCGATGGCATCTTGCTCTGCCTCATAGGCCAGCTCCTCAAGGTACATGGCCTCTGCGATAGCATTCTGCTCCTCCTCGTAAGCCAGCTCCTCAAGGTACATGGCCTCTGCGATGGCATTCTGCTCCTCCTCGTAAGCCAGCTCCGCCAACATCATCTGGTCCAAGATGGCATCCTGCTCTGCCTGACACTCAAGGTCAGCCAGCAGCAACTGCTCCTTGATGGCCTCCTGCTCCATCTGGGTTTCCAACTCCGCCATCTGCATGGCGTATGAGAGGTTATTCACTCGGGCCTGAGCCCCTTCCTTTGTTTGGTTAATCATATTTTCCATAGTTGTTTAGATTAACAATCCCGTCACTCAGCTTTTACAGCATCAACCTCGAGACGTATCGAAGATTGACGCTGCAAAGATAAGGCGATTTTTGTAAGCTTACAAGTATTTTTCTCTTTTTATTGGTTCCATGCCCGAGGAACCATTCAATAATTGCTACTTATCCTTTTCTTTGTATAATATAAATCTGCAAGTTCTCGAACCCTTTCGCTTAACAAATCTCGTGCTTCTCTAGGAGCCATTATTTCGAGTCCTGCCCCCATCTGAAGAATCCTACCAATGAATTCATTATTAACCTCAACATGCACAATAAATTCGCCATAAACCCCATCCTCGTACTCTCCAAATTCTTTTTTAACATCTTGGTGGCGATGCAAAGGTTTTGTCTTTAATAAATTAAATATATAAGATGAATGCGCGCGTATAACAATATCATCAATAATTCTATTATCCAAATGGCTTACACCAACCATATCTTCAAAATAATGCTCATAATACATTGCTGGCGCCATCTCGAATACCATTTTATCCTTCTCACGTGGACGTGACTGAATCCTATCCAATGCCAGGTCATATCCATTTTCTGGTTCGTGTCCTTCAGCATGACCAAACAAATGCCATCTGCCATTATATTCTTTAAGATAATGTGGATGGAATAACAAAGTTACTTGCTCTTCATCATAAGGCTTATAGTCAATTTCAAGAACTATTTTGTTGACGATTGACTCATATAAAAAAGGAAGATATTCAATATTCTTGTGAATACGATCGATACTAACGCTAATAACTTGTTCGCCCTTTTTCTTCTTTTCCTTTATTTCGAGTAAATCTTTACAATCTTGAAAATAATAGTCTAACCAAGACTGAGGGAAGAAACCTGCAGAATCCTGACAAAATTTCCAGTATTTCTTTAAATTATTTACTACTTTTGCATTTCTCATATCTGCGATAGGATCATCATCTGTACCAACATAAAGAAAATGCTTGTCCCGATTGGTACCAGATTCTTCAAAACATCCAATGCCATGTTTCTTTTTTATTACCTTTTTTATTTCTAAGAAAGTTTTTAAAAGTTCGCGATAACCTTTACAATTTGAAATACCACGAGCCAATTCATTTTCATATTTCGGTCCCAAATATTCAGCCATGATGTCTGTATATGTGAACCACTCCCTATTCCTAATTCGCTTGTCAATCAACAAAGCGAATGATGAATGATAGTTTTCTCCAAAGAAAAGATTATCTATGTTCATAAATACACTATTTTAATTCGACATCGTATGCAACCCAAAATGTCATCAGCGGATCATTAGGATCTGGCTCTTGTTTTGCAACAAAGGAGACACTGTCTCCATCATGTAATTCATTCAAATTGCTATTTTTTATTCTTAGCAAACGGTGGGATATTTCACTTTTTACATTTTTGAATATCCTCCCATCTTGTTTGGGTACTTCAACTATTTTTCCAAAATATCTCCCCCCATTTACCACTTCTGGTGTAATACTTTTATAAATATCTGAGAGTTCTTTTAAAAAGCGTTTTAACATACATTCTTGAAAGGACAACCATTCTTCTGGTGTTTCTGGTTCTGTCGAATAACCAGTAATCTCAGATAATGCTGTTACTATATTTACTTGCCCATAACGAGTTGTAAGTTTATATTTTTCATGAGCCTTGCCAAATACATGACGGATTCTGTCCATTGACAATCTAAACATTGTCTTCTTGAAATAATCTGGTATTTTTTCACCTGCTATATCATTCTCCTTTGCTCCCTCCCAATAAAGACAATATAATGCATTTATGAAAACTGAAAACTTGTCAGGGTTATCACATGGTTTACGAAGATCCCGATAATAGCCTTGCGTGGCATTCGTAATATCAAACATATATTTTTTGTATTTATTGTAAAAGATGTCGTTTATCCGACGAATAACATCTCCAATATCATCAACATATGTGCCAAATTCTTTTTCTTCATTTTTAGATGACATTTCTTCATAAGTTTTTGCACGTATATAGTCAGCAAAAAAACGTGAAGTAATAATATATCTACAGTTATCATCCATACTTATTATACCATATTCTTCTAATGTTACAATTGATTGGGGCTTTTCTAAATATGTATAATCTTTAGGCGAAGACTGTAAATCTCTCAGACAACGAATCTCATTTTCATTCATATTCTTGAGTATCTCAGCAAAATGATTGTTTAAGCGATTATAATGAGGATAATCATTCTCAATATTAATGATTGCCCCAATTTCTTTAGCAAAACATGGGACACCACCAGATGACTCATATACTTTATTAACCAATGATTCAAGATAATTTCTTTTTGATTCGTCAGAAATTAAACTGCACTCATGAACCCACATTTGTGAAAAATCTCGGAAACTTATTGGATGAACATATCGATTAAAGCCAATTCCGTTGAAAACACCGGAACCACGAATAACAGCTTTGTCCGCATCCAAGATTAATCTTTCCCATGGAGTCGCACCTATTATCCAAAACATAATGGCTGTAGAATCATTTGATAGTTTCCTAAGATGCATAAGACCATTTATATTATCAAATGAATCAATAGCTTTTTCATATTCATCTATAAGCAACAATATTGTTTGTCCTATTTGTTTAGAATACTTGTATACCATTTCGTCAAAGACATCTATAACAATATCATCGTCAATAATCTCCAACTGTTTATATATTTTTTTCCATCTTGGATTAAGCATAACCGAATACTCGTCAACTATTATTGTTCCTTTAATATATTCATCAATATAAAGGTTACAGAGAACCTGGGCTGTAAAATAACGGTAAACATTTGCGGTTCCTTCTATGCCATCAGAGTAAAGGTCTAAATATACAGGGTATGCTACTTTTCTTGCATTTTTTTTCTGTAGTGTAACAAAACTCTTAATTAGACATGTTTTACCATATCTTCTTGCGCCAATTACTTCGACTTGATGCAATCCTTCCGCATAATCACATAGTTTATTTAAATCCTCTTCTCGACCAAACAAATCTTGAGGATTATCAATGTCTTTACTAGTTTGAAATGGTAATGAAAACATATCGTGACTATTTTTAGTTTTTAAAAAAAGGTTGAGTATCTGGGAAATAAATGTTTTCATTGTTTTGCTTTTTTAATAAAATCCGACAATTCTAATTCAAACTCTATATGTTTATGAAGCCACCAGCGTCTAAATAAATCTATAGAAAACCTGTAATATCGTACGTTATCTTTGTCATCGTATGTTAAAGTCTTACGTTCGCACAAAGAGTTTATAGCATCTTTTATGTCATAATTCAATATATCCACATTTTTCTCTGCCCACAGACATTTAATTTGATCATAAGAAACTCCATTAGACATATCCTGTTCTTTCATTAAAAAAGCAATACTCGTTAGAACGATTATCATCTCTTCTGTATCAGTCCCTAAAATCTGTGAATTCTTAAATGTCCCTACATTTAAAGTAGAAATCTTTGAATTATTTAGTTTACACGATTCTCCAACCATTTTCCTAACGACTGAATCTAAATCTTGTAGACCAATATCAGGTTTATTAATTTCTAAGGCATAAATAGCACAATTTAGACATAACTTTTGAATCCAGAAAGGAACATCACCAGTTAATCTATGTATTTCGCGTTTTGCAGCAAGAGAAAAGTCAAGCCTCCCTTTCATCGTGTTAATTAATTCTTCTGCTGCATCATGAGAGATTTCAAATATTGGTTTGTCTGGTTCTGTAAGATAAGTAAATGATCCAGAAATATTATATTTGGGATCTCTAATTAGTTGTTTTATATCATATGTGCCAGCAAATATGAAACTTGCGAGATCCTTATCCGCAGAAATAGTTCGCATATTATGCAAAAAAGAAGAATTAATATAACCATCATTAATAATATCCTGCATATAAGAAAATTCATCAAACATAAACAATGGATGTATTTTCAACTCGTTCATTTCTGAAACAAAATGAGCGAAATCTTCAGGTTTTACTATACTATTTTCTTTCTCTGGCAGATATTTGGAAACAAACTCTACAGCATCCCTATAAACACAATTAATAAATAAACTCCAAAAATTACGGTTAGTAGTATTCCCATGTATATCACCTAAATCAACAAAAAGTGGAAGAATCATCTTTGAAGACGACGAATCCTCAATTATACAACCTTTTATCTTTTTCTTAAGAGCATCTAAAATAGTACTCTTACCAGTTTTTGAAAGTCCATATAATATATAAGAATAATATCTTTTATTAGAACAATAGTGCGTTTTTAACAATTGAACTATTTCATCACGTCCCTTAAACATTTCTTCTGAAGGATAGCCCTTTTCTTTCCATTTTATATCACCTATACCAAAAGACACATCACGCTTATTCGTAATGGACGCATTGACGAATTCCGTAGTTGACCATTTCCCCTGATATCTTGATCTAACTGCAAAGTTAAATTCATATATATTATCATCTCCCCATCTCTCTTGTGGTATTGGAATATCAATTATCACATTTGAATTAGGCAAGATATATCTATCATCTCTTTTGGATATTCTTTTTTTATTATCATCCCCAATCCATATAGCTAATTTATACCCTTCAGATATCAAATTACTTTTATTATATAATACAACCTTAAAACTCCTATTATTATCTTCATTAACGAAATAATATGGTGAATCCATTTCTAAGGAAAGTAAACAATTATCTTTATACTCATCTTGAGTATTCAGTTTCGACAATGAATTTTTCCAGGATTCTAATAATGGATAAAAATAGAAACGACCTAATTTTGTTGCAGTTGCGCCATTATTCCATCTTAGTATTTCATCAATTTCAAACATGACATTGGATAAAATACTTTTCCTTTCGTCCTTGTTCTTCTTCTGATAAAGCGAAAGCAGAGCTACAAGATGATTGATATTTAAAATGGTTTTTTGATCAGTATCATTAAGACACCAAATATATGTCTTACTAGATAGCATTTTACACTTCTTTAGGATGGGATGTAGAGAAGACAAGTCAAGTTTACAACTATCTATATTCCTTAAATAAGAATAAGACATACTTAACTTACCACTTATATATCCTCTAAGGCGATTAATATAGTCATCGCTATTTACATCTCGTTTATTACCTTTCGGAGTCAATTCTATTATTTTCTCTTTTATTGATATGTTATCATTTACATAAGACAACAAATAATTATAGTTAGGTGATTTTAAAATAATAGAATCCCACAGATTGGTACATTGTATAGAATAACTTACAAGTTTTACAAATAAAGCGGGAACAAAGGTACTTAAATCAGGACCAGTGATTTGCTTCACAAAAAAATCTGTTTTAAGGTCTAAAACCTCTAATAACAACTCTTTACTTTTGTTTTCCTTTATGAGTAATGATGACAATTCTAACATAAGGCAATTTGTTAAAAGTCTTATCGTGGTATCATTGTCTTCATCTGCAATATTTTCTATTGCTTCAAGAGAATAGCATACTGCACAATCTTTTATTTTGTTGAGTTGCTCATTTGGTATGTTATTAACAGAATCACTTTCATAAACAACTTTTTTGTATGAATTAAAAAGGGATAAACATTTGTATAATGAATAATTCTTAATAGAATCTTCAAAGCCTTGGATGTCATAACTGCCTACAGGTAAGCATTTTAGTGCTTTTGCAGCCTCCAAATGTGGTGCATATTCCTCTGACGTACTAGCGTCTTCCAACAAACGATTCGCTATTTCATTAGTAACTTCACTATTTAATGAAACAATTTCTGGGTCTGTAAAAGAATGACGTTCAATGTCATCATCAATCAAATTATTGTCTGTGAACTTTACTGCTTCAAGCAATCCACCACTTTCTTTTATTATTTGTCTATTGTCTTTGTCATTTCCTTGATTTGAAGGATTATTATCAGAGCCGATTCTTCTAGCAATGGAATTTTTAGGATTTAGCATTAACGCTCTGTTTCTTGCTTCATTTGAATTCTCTTCATCTCCTATTATGAGCAGTAATCTTGCCAACTCTGTATATAAGTGACTTAAATTATTAGCTGGCGCATCAATACTCTCATTAAATAAAATCAACTCTTTATAAGCTGCAATAGCCTTATCATTATCCTTCAAAGAAGAATATAATTGTGCTTTCTTTAGTAAAAAGGAGGACTTTTGTTTATTATCAGTTGATGATTCTATTGACTTTTCTAACTGTAAAAATACTTTTTTATAATCTTTTCTCGATATCAATTCATCAATCGAATCATTTATTGCTTTTATTCTTTTGCGTAATTCTCCAATAATTCTAACAGCAGATTTTTCTGTGCTGATATTTCTAAGATAAGCTAAAATTGAATTAATGACAGGTTTACGCGGAGTTGGCTTTGTTAAAATCGCTGTTACATACCTGGTTCGAAGTTCTTCATAAGACATTTCTAATACAGATAAAAAACATATTCCTTTTTTATTATTAACAGCGCCACAAAATACTCTTTTTCCAGGAATACAATTAGCACGAGAAAAGCCCACCATAAATCCTTTGTGGCAAACAACAATCTCGCCATCATCTGTCACAACTTTAACTCCAGATACTGTAATACTTTCTACAGTTGCATTTGTGACTATTTTTCCTATTGGATCAAAATGGTTTTCTTTATATATGTCATCAAACATTGAGATTAGCCCATATTCAAATTCTTCGTTCGTTTTAGGCTCACCTTTTTCAATATCTGAGATTTTATTATCTTCATCAAAAGTACTTGATTCATTGGAATCGTTGCTTTTCACAACATCCCACCCTCCAATTAATTGCGGGAAGTAACGTCTTTGTACTCCTTCAACATCTAACAAAAGATAGTTGTCACCTATTTCAATAATAATTCCCTTCACCGAATCGCCAGTGGTAAGATAAAGATTGAGGGAATCTCCAACTCGTGCATCTTGTTTCAACAAATCCAACATATTTATTTGGTTTTTAGTTCAAATAATCGAATAAAGTTGTGCAAAGATACAAATTTTATTTGAAATAACAAAGACTTTGCATAGAAAAGTATTACAACAAGGTTGTGAAAACAAATAGAGTGCCCCTAAAAGGACACCCTACGAGTATTAACGACTTTACTTTGTCATCCACCTAGTTCTTTATCTAATATTTCGAACTATCTGCCGAACCACCACAAAGCATATGCAAAACACAAATAATTCCATACACTAGGGGTCGTCAAAAAGGTCTCAGCACAGATACAGTTCAAAACGAACTCGAACCCAGTGGTTGAGACCTATTCAATTATTCTCAAAAATTTCTTCATAAATTGAATACTTTTAAATTAAACAAAAAAAATCTGTCTCTATCGTATGAGCTTTTGCGAAAGCAGATGCAAAGATATAACAAATTTCTGAATTGGCAATAGTTAAACAAAAAAAGTGTATTTCACAAGGCTTGTTATTGGTTTTTGCTTGGAGGAAAGTGATTTCGTTTCTAACTTTGCAGAAATTTTAAGTTTACTAAAACTGATTGAATTATGAAAAAGTTATTGATGACACTGATGGCTGTCGTATTCGCCATCGCAGCAAATGCTCAGTACAATGTTGGTACATCTTCAAGATATACCGACAGTTATGGAAATTCTACCAGTACACACCGTAATCAATACGGTCAGACGACTGGAACTTCTTCATCTTATACCGATAGTTATGGAAATACCACTACTACCCACAAGAATCAGTATGGGCAGACTATCGGTACATCAACGACCTATACTGATAGTTATGGAAATACCACTACTACCCACAAGAATCAGTATGGGCAGACAATAGGTACTGACAAGAGCTATACCGACAGCTATGGTAATACTTCAACAACTTATACCGACTCTTATGGACAAAGAAAAGGTACATCAAGCACCTATACTGACAGCTACGGAAACACCTCGACTACCTATAAGGATAGCTATGGGCAAAGCATAGGCTCTTCCTCCAGTTATACGGATTCGTATGGGAACACCACTACACAGCAGCGTAGCAACAATGCAAATACCTCTATCTGGTCGTGGTAACTCTTAAAAACAATCAAGACATGAAGAAGATTGTATTAACAATGTTGTGCATGATGGCTTTGAATGCCAATGCTCAGGTTTATGCTTATGATACTTGGGGACAACTACCAACCATGGATTTATATGATACTCAAACTATGAACATGGCTCTGTCTCATGCTGAGATGGCTGCAAGAGTGGCTGTCAGGAAACAGGCTTTGTTTGAGCACTATACAGAACAGGCCATTGATGCCTTTCGAGATAATCAATGGAACAATGTAGTCTATTACGCTAATCTGGCTCTGGAGACTAATTATTACAATGGAGATATTTATTATCTTCGGGGTTATGCCTTTGAGCAATTGGGTAATCTGAAGCAAGCTAAGAAGGATTATCGTAAAGGGAAAAAGTATGGTAGTTATCAAGCGTCTTCTGCTTTAGTAGCTCTGAAAGCCAGGAAGCGAAAGTAATTAAAAGCCCAGCGTTTCCCTTTGTCATCACGACATCACCCCCTTTGTCTTCTCGACTGTCTTTTTTCCTGTCATCTCGACCGAACGAAGTGAGTGGAGAGATCTCTCCATGCGCTACGCTTAGTCGAGATGACAAAGGAGAAGGAAAGCTTAGTCGAGATGACAAAGATATAGAAAATTAGCCAATCCCCTGAACTTTTTCCAATAATTATTTCAAAGAAAAAAACAATGAGATCATCAATCATCAAGTGCCTCGATTAATTTTTTTGAAGGTCATTTTTCTACTATCTATCACTTTTCGCTTTAATTCATTTAATATCAGCTCGTTATATAAGGTGATACTTTTTGAAAAAGTATCACTACCATCACGCATAGTAAAACAACTTGTTTTACTGTCTGAAAAGGCATCTTTTACGATGATTAAAGCTATCTTAATCGATACAAAACAAGTTGTTTTGCTTTTTAAGATGATATCTTCTTCATCTTAAATGCTAATCCTTTACCATGCTCGCCCTCCCTTTGCAGCATGGGGATAATGAGAGGGGTGGCAACTATCCTGAGTGAATTTATTCTTTTGCTGTTACAACTGTTACGATGTAGGCACTAATGAGCACCAATGCGCCTGCTACGGGTTTATCCCAAGTCAGGACATCCTGGCCCAGCATGATGGCTACAAATGAAGCGATGACGGGTTGGAGATTGGTGTAGATCGAGACCGTTGTGGCTTGGAGGTATTTCATCGCAAAGGGGATGAGGAAATAGCCTAAGGCTGTGGCACCAATAACGATGAAAGCCATCTCGGCTACCCCATCCCACCCCCACGACGGGGTGTAAAGGGCGTTGGCCGAGAGTTCTGGTAATGCTATCGGAACGGTGACGATGGCGGAGATCAGGAATACATACTTCATCTGAGTTACTGGCGAATATTTTGAAGCCACATTGCGGGTGATAATCAGATAAATGGCCCATGTGAGCACACTCAGAATGGCAAGGACGATACCAATCAGACCGTTTTTGCCAGAGCCAAGCGACTGGCTCATCAGTACCATGAGGACAGCACCTGCGATACCCAGCAACACACCCAGTGACTTCATGGGGGTGATCTTCTCGCCAATCGTAAGGGCGGCACAAAGCATCACTGCCACAGGGGTGAGCGTGGCGATGAGCGAGAAATAGACAGGACTGGTATAATCGAGCGCCCAGGCGGTGAGGGTTTGCGAGATCACAAAGCCTAACAATCCGCCAAGCAGTATGGTTATCAGGTCTTTACGCTCAACATGCTCTTTGGGCATAAAGGCGGCAATAAGCCAAAACAAGATGCAGGCTCCCAGTGAGCGTGATGCCATATAACCCATAGGTGTGACCCACTCGTCGAGCAGCAGTTTGGTTACTGGTACGCCAAGTCCGAAGATGGTGTTGGCAAAGAAAATGGCGCTATGCGCCTGAAATTTTTTGTTCATATAGCGTGATTCTTTCTTTGATTGACATTTTGGCGAACTTTCGCCATTCGTTGGCTTCGCCTTTGGCAAGGTAATCGAGGTTGTGCATGTGGCGATAGGCTTCCATCTCGAAGGGGTTGAGCAGATAGGCGCCGTGTTTCAGTTTGCGGTTGGCTGGCAGTGCCCGCAGCCAATACCATAGATATAACAGGTAGAAGCGCAGCCACGAGTCGCCACAGGTCTGAGCCTGGCGCAGATGGATCATCTCATGATTCTTCAACGCAGTGAAGCCCGTGTTGAACTCATCAGCCAGCGCCTGTGTCGGCGTGAGGATCTTACCGAAGAAGGTGAGTCCCTCGAAGCCTTTACGAAGCCAGAAGGGGTTCACCACCGCAGGCATATCCGCCACCCGGCTCGGGCGGACGGCACGCCACATCATCGGTATGATCTGAAACATCTTCCACATAATGACTGCAAAATTACGACTTTTTTTGGTTCGTACAAAAAAAAATTGTAAATTTGCAACCAATAAACAAAGAAACAATGGACGAGATACAACGCATCAAGCAGCTCCGACAGGAGCTTCACGAACATAACTACCGTTATTACGTGCTGAACCAGCCCACCATCGGCGATCAGGACTTCGACTTCCTCATGCACGAGTTGCAGGATCTGGAGGCCAAGCATCCCGAGATGGCGGATCCCAACTCCCCTACCCAGCGCGTGGGCAGCGACCTGAACGAGGAGTTCGCCCAGGTCACCCACAAATACCCCATGCTGTCATTAGCCAACACCTATAATGAGCAGGATGTGGCCGACTGGTATGAGAGTGTGAAGAAGGGGCTGGCTGGCGAGGATTTCGAGGTGTGCTGCGAGATGAAATACGACGGACTCTCGATCTCACTGACATATGTTGACGGACGACTGACACAGGCGGTGACACGAGGTGACGGCGTGCATGGCGACGATGTGACGGCGAATGTAAAAACCATCCGCAGCATCCCTTTGGTACTCGCAGCCCCTGCACCAGCCGATGACATCTTTGCCACCCCCTCCTACCCGCGTGAATTCGAGATCCGTGGTGAGATCCTGATGCCCTGGGCGGTGTTTGAGAAGTTGAATAAGGAGCGTGAAGAGGCTGAGGAACCGCTCTTTGCCAACCCCCGCAATGCAGCCAGTGGCACGTTGAAAAGTCAGAAGTCGAGTCTGGTGGCCTCGCGCCAGTTAGATGCCTACCTCTATTATCTCTTAGGTGAGGAGCTGCCTGCCGACGGCCATTTCGAGAACCTGGAGATTGCCCGTTCGTGGGGCTTCAAGATCTCTGAGGGCATGAAGAAGGTGAAGACCTTGCAGCAGATCTACGACTTCATCAACTACTGGGATGCGGCGCGAAAGAATCTGCCTGTGGCTACCGATGGTATCGTGCTGAAGGTGAACTCCCTGCGTCAGCAGCGGGCCTTAGGCTTCACGGCGAAGAGTCCGCGTTGGGCCATCGCCTATAAATTCAAGGCAGAGCGCGCCTGTACCCGTCTGAACGAGGTTACCTATCAGGTGGGACGTACAGGAGCCGTTACTCCTGTAGCCAACATGGATCCCGTACAATTGGCTGGCACCACGGTAAAGCGTGCCACCCTGAACAACGAAGACTTCATCCGCTCCTTCGACCTGCATATCGGCGATTACGTGTATGTGGAGAAAGGTGGCGAGATCATCCCGAAGATTGTGGGGGTGGATATCGATCAGCGCCCCATCATCGCACAGCCTGTACAGTTCATCAAACGCTGTCCGGAATGTGGCACACCACTCGTACGCTATGAAGGCGAGGCAGCCTGGTACTGTCCGAACGATACAGGTTGTCCGCCACAGATCAAAGGACGCATCGAGCACTTCATTGCCCGTAAGGCGATGAACATCGACTCCTTAGGGCCTGAGACCATCGACGATTACTACCGTCAGGGACTGATCAGGAATGTGGCAGACCTCTACGAGATCGACGTACAGCAGATCAATGGCGACGGCTCCCGCACCAAGTCGGCCCAGCGCATCGTCAACGGCATCCAGAAATCCAAGGAGGTGCCCTTCGAACGTGTGGTCTTCGCCTTAGGTATCCGTTTCGTAGGTGAGACTTCCGCCAGACTGTTAGCCCGTCACTTCAAGAACATCGATGCCCTGATGAATGCCGGCCTTGAGGAACTGCAGGAGATAGAAGGTATCGGTGAGGTGATGGCGAAAAGCATCATCACCTACTTCCACGATGAGAAGAATCTGGAGATTGTGAATCGTCTGCGCGCTTACGGCTTGCAGATGGAACTCGCAGAAGCGCAGACGCCCACTAGCGACATCCTTGCAGGTCAGAGCATCGTGATCAGTGGTGTCTTTGCCCATCACAGTCGCGATGAGTATAAAGCCATCATCGAACAAAACGGCGGCAAGAACGTGGGAAGTATCTCGAGCAAGACCTCCTTCATCCTCGCAGGCGAGAACATGGGACCTTCGAAACTTCAAAAAGCCGAAAAGCTTGGTATCAGGATCATGTCGGAAGACGAATTTCTTTCAATGCTTAATCTTTAATGTTCATTCGTCCCAGTAACTGATCACGCGCGACTGATTCACAGCAATGATCTGTGTACGTTGGTCCTTCTCCCAATAGGTGAGCTGTGCCTTATTCTGCGTCCAGTTACCGTTATCATCACGCTCTGACAGGTCGTTCTTCATAGTGTATGAGATCACACATTCATTATCCTTATTGAAGGCCTTATAACTCTGTTGGGTAATCTCAAAATCCGTATTATAGCGATAGTCTGTAACCGAACGGATACCCGTTGCCGGATTCACAAGCGTACGTTTCACCAGACAGTCGTCGGAGTCATACTCAAACGTCAGCAGACTCTTCCCCCCATCTGCCTCCATCATCGAGGCACTCACCAGATAGCCGTGGTTGTTATATTTCCGATCCACCATATCTGCCGCATCCAGGCGACCCGTCATATCGAAATGCAGGATCTCATCCTCCATCACAGGATTCTGGGTAATCACCTCCTGCACCTGACCTTTCAGCCCCAGATGCGTCGCATCCTTATAATACGGCGATGAGTTCAGATAAAAATAGCGGATATGTCTGGTACCCTGACCGTCTGTCAGCTGCGACTGCTGGATATAGCCATAGTCGTTCAGGAGATACAGCGAACCGTCGCCCTTGGCACTGAAATTACCCCACTCCCGTTGCAGCTTACCGATTAGGTACTTGCGGTTGCGGTCGAAGAGCTCGAAGGTGCGATAAGGCCCACAGGTCACCGTCACATCCGTCAACAGCTTCGTCTTCTCATCCACACAGACCATCAGGTTCGATTTGATGCCGTAGAAGTCGCCTGCGAAATAATAGGTATCCGGTTCTGCATCAGCGGGATGCTGTTCCACAAAACCAGCTTCTACCAATGCAGGCACGAACACCGAATCGGGTCCCTCCAGAGGCACCTTCATCAACGAGATGCACTTGGCATCCGTATCTACCTCTTTCTCAGCGAAGACACCTGATACGATACAAAACAGGCACCCTATGAATAGCCATAATCTTTTCATCAATTTGCAAAATTATAGCATTTTTCTGTTATTAAGAATTATTTATGCTGTTTTTCTTGCAATTTTTAGTTATTTTGCTTATCTTTGCAGATAATTAAAGATTTAATGAGTATGAGAAAAAAACTATTCTTGACGATTTGTCTCCTGTCACTTGTATGTTCTGCTATGGGACAAGCCAAACTGGGATTTGTAGCATGGGATTTTGCCGGTGTCTTGCAAAACTGGAGAGCACAAGGATATAACTACAATTATGCCACAGAATCCGGTGTCTTTATAGAATACATCCTTATAAACGGCTCCGCATACAAGGCTGGTCTGAAGCCCTATGATGTCATTACGGCTATTGACAACAAGAAAGTCGCTGATTATTATGAATTTGAGAGAATTATGAATCAGAAGAAAGTGGGACAGACCATCACCGTAACCTATTATCGTGACATGCAAAAAAGATATACAACGCGTGTTTTACTAAAAAATGATACAGATCTGAATTATTTTGCAGACTATTATGGGAACTCTTATTCAATAGAACAAATTGAGCAGATGTATAGTCAGAACTATAATTATCAAAATAACTATAATTATAACCAAAATTATCAATATAACCAGAATTATCAAAACAACACTAATCAAAATATAGCTCAACGTAATCGTGATAATGATAAACGTAATCGAGATAAAGAGAGTAATGATATAGAAAGTAATGATATAGAGAGTAAAGAGAAAGACAGGAATGAGAAAAAGCCTGTGACCAAGAAAGAAGTCAAGGCCTCAGACGTAGATAACGCACCTAAAACAAGAAAAACAGATGATAATACGTTTGCCGTCATCATAGGCAACGAGAAATATACTGACGAGGCTGAAGTACCTTTTGCCGAAAACGATGCGAAGATCTTTAAGACCTATTGCCAACAGACACTTGGATTAAATGAGAAGCATATCCGCCTCGTGACCAATGCAGGGTATAATGATTTCAGAAAAGCCGTGAGTTGGCTCAAACAGGGTTTGGAGGCTTATAACGGTAAGGGCAGTATTATCTTCTACTATGCCGGGCATGGTATCCCTGATGAGGCACAAAAGACTGCCTACCTACTACCTACTGATGGCATTGGCAGCGACATCAGATCAGCCTACTCTCTGGAGGAACTCTATCATACGCTTGGCGAAATACCCGCTCAATCAGTCAAAGTGTTTCTTGATGCCTGTTTCTCTGGAACAAAGCGTGATGGCGGAATGATGAGATCTGCCCGTGGTGTCGCTATCAAGACCAAAGCACAAGAGCCCAAAGGAAAGATGATTGTCTTCACGGCTGCACAAGGCGATGAGACCGCATATCCCTATAACTCAGAACAACACGGCATGTTCACCTATTACCTTCTGCGCAAGTTACAACAGACAAAAGGTGATGTAACACTTGGCGACTTGGCGGATTATGTCATCAGTGAGGTTAAGAAGAAATCTTTTGATGAGAACAACCGTAGTCAAACGCCGACAGTCGTGTCTTCATCAAGCATCAATTCCTCCTGGCGGGCAATGAAGTTAAAATAGAGCTACCGCTGCCAACCCTGCATGCGGTAGATCTTCTCATTGACTTTATGTTCGGAACCAGTTGAGGTATCATGGTGCCATACTTCCACGCGGACAGCATAGTAATCGCCCCAATCGCCCTCGTAAACGGTAAACACATGATAACCGCCGACAGGGCCAAACGCCGTGTGATGATCAACAGTGGTCTTTGTCTTTAAGGCGATACGATCCTCCGACAGCGGAATATTCTCTGTAGCCTCAAAGCATTTCAAATAGATATAACCATCAGGTAATGCTGAAGAGAAATACTGGTATTCATAGATGCCTGGTTGGAATTCGTCGTGCACACGTAACCAAGTGGAGACATCCGTACTGTCTATATCCTCCGCGCAGAATGTTTCTTTGGTTTCATGATATCCCATACCTTCTGGGATAGGATGATCCTTGCCGAAGCTATCACTTGTATCCACATGAGCCAATATCACAATACACATATAAACCGTCGCAGCGATACAGACCAGTCCTGATACAAAGATCCCCCCGGAAAGCCAATACCTTTTCCTATAAAGAGCCAAAATCCATGCTACGAACAACAACAAGGCAACAGCTATGATGCCATAAAACAATGCATCTTGGAACATCACCCATTGAAGTCCATACTCCTCGACAAGGATTTCCGCAGCTACGAACGTCAAGAAAAGCAGAACATAGACCCACCAGTATCTGATTATCCGATCTATTACCATCATTCAAAGTCCTTTTCGTCCCATTCTGCCAAAACCTCTCTTGCCAGTGACAGCTCTTCTTTGGTTATTCCATAGGAATACAAATTGTCAACTAACATCACTTTATAATTAGGGATATAGAAACGTTCAACCAGTTTTACACAGAAACCTGCAATCATTTCATTCACTGGTTCCTCTTCTGCTTCATTCTTTCCTTTCTGTTGTCTGTCGGCTTTTGATAACCTGTCGTACAGTTGCAGCCATGAATGTTTTAGGAGTTTCTGAAGGAAGGCATCCCATTCCTGAGAAGAAAAGAGTTCCGACTCGCATGATTCAACATAGGATTCCGGTGTCTGCTTCTCGGATTCTAACAGAATCGGGGTATTACTGACCATGTCCTTCTTCATTGAAGAGACGATCAGAGGCCCGTTTTTATTAAAAGCCTCCTCAACCCCTACATAGGTTAATGCCAGTACACTTTTTATCGTATCCTTTTTATTCGTATCCGATGCGCCATGCGCCATCATCACCATAGATAAAAAGGCAAACAGCAGATAAATTCTCTTTTGAACCATATGAAAGTCTATTTGGGGGCAAATATAAAACAATTCCTGTACGTAACCAAAGGATTTTTCCTAATTAATCTTAATGTGATCCCTAATAAATTACGCTAAACATTTGGAAATGTAGGGATTTTAAGCTACCTTTGCAGCCATGAAAAAGGGACTGGTACTCGAAGGCGGCGCCATGCGCGGACTCTTCACGGCAGGCATCATCGATGTGATGATGGAGGCTGGTGTGGAGCCTGATGGTCTTATTGGCGTCTCTGCAGGAGCTGCCTTTGGCTGTAACTACAAGTCACGCCAGCCTGGACGTGCCATCCGCTATAACACCCGTTTCGCACGCGACAAACGCTATTGCAGCTGGCAGTCGTGGTTGAAGACGGGCGACCTCTACAATGCAGAATTCGGCTACCACATCATCCCTACCCAGTACGACGTGTTCGACGATGCGGCATTCGATGCCAACCCCATGACCTTCGTTGTGGTCTGCACCGATGTCCTCACAGGCAAAGCGGTCTATAAGTCACTCGACAAGTGCTCCCCGCTCACCTACGACTGGATCCGCGCCTCGGCCTCGATGCCGCTGGCTTCCAAGGTGGTGGAGCTTGAAGGTCAGAAGGTGCTCGACGGTGGAGTGGCTGACTCCATCCCCCTGGAATATTTCGAATCGATAGGCTATGAGCGCAATGTGGTCATCCTCACCCAACCTGAAGGCTTCGTGAAGGAGCATAACCGCCTCATGCCCCTCATGCGCATTGCCCTGCGGAAATACCCCAAGATGATCGAGGCCCTCGATACGCGTCACATCATGTACAACCGCCAACTCGAATACGTCAGAGCGGCAGAGCAGGCTGGTCGCTGCCTCGTGATCCGTCCTGACGGAGAACTGCCCATCGGCCATATCAGCCACGATCCGGAAGAGATGCGTCGCATCTATGACATCGGCCGCAAGATGGGTGAACGCTATATTGACAAAATCAAAGCATTTTACGAATGAGAATAGACATCATAACCGTATTGCCCGAGATGCTCGAAGGCTTCGTCCACGAGTCGATCCTTGCACGGGCTGAGAAAAAAGGACTGGCAGAGATCCGCTTGCATAACCTGCGCGACTACACCCTCGACAAATGGCGCCGTGTGGACGACTATCCCTATGGCGGCAGTGCAGGTATGGTGATGCAGTGTGAACCCATCGACCGCTGCATCTCAGCCCTGAAGGCCGAGCGCGACTACGACGAGGTGATCTTCACCTCGCCCGACGGTGAGCGCTTCGATCAGCATATCGCCAACGAGCTCTCACTGAAAGGCAACCTCATCATCCTGGCAGGTCATTACAAAGGGATCGACCAGCGCATCCGCGATCATCTCATCACCCGCGAGATCTCCATCGGCGACTTCGTGCTGACAGGCGGCGAACTCGTGGCAGCCATGATTGCCGATGCCGTCGTACGCGTGGTGCCCGGTGTCATCGGCGATGAGCAGAGTGCCCTCTCCGACTGTTTCCAGGACGACATTCTCGCCGCCCCCATCTACACCCGTCCAGCCGACTACAAAGGTTGGAAGGTGCCAGAGATCCTGCTGAGCGGCAATGAAGCCAAGATCCGCGAATGGGAACTGGATCAGGCGATGGAGCGCACCCGCCGCCTCCGTCCCGACCTGCTCGACAAAGATTAGACAAGACATCAAATAGAATCAATGGAAAAAAGCTCATGGGGCTATCATCTGTTAGCCTTCGTCATCGTGGCCATCTGGGGTAGCACCTTCGTATTCACCAAGTTGCTGCTTCAGGCGTCGCTGTCCCCAGCCCATATCTTCACGCTGCGCTTCAGCATCGCCTATCTCCTGCTGCTCCTCAACCCCACGAAATTCCATTCCGACAGTTGGAAAGACGAACTGCTGATGATGGCCCTCGGCCTGACAGGCGGCTCGCTCTACTTCCTCGCCGAGAATGCCGCCATGCTCTACACCACTGCCACCAACACCTCCCTCATCGTCTGCTCCTGTCCGCTCTTTGCCATGCTGCTCATGAAGCTGGTCTATCGGCAGTCGGAGCCCATCACCCGTCTTCAGGCCATAGGCTCCATAGTGGCGTTCTTAGGCATGGTAGTCGTCGTACTCAACGGTCACTTCGTTCTCCACCTCTCTCCCTTAGGCGACATGCTCGCCTTCGTGGCCTGTATCTGTTGGGCATTCTATTCTTTGCTGATGAAGACCGCCTTGAAACGTTACAGCACGCTTTTCATCACGCGAAAAGTGTTTTTCTATGGTCTCCTTACGATGATACCTTATTATATATGGCGGCCTGAGTTCCCATCCCTCGATGTCCTTCTCAGCGCCCCCGTCTTCTGGAACCTGCTGTTCCTCAGCGTCGTCGCCTCCATGATCTGCTACCTCGCCTGGAACTTTGTCATCAAGCATCTGGGCATCGTCGTCGCCACCAACTGGGTCTATTTCAACCCCATCACCACCATTCTCTTTGCCTGGTGGCTGCTCAGCGAAGAGATCACCGTCTGGTTCCTCATGGGTTCGGCCCTCATCCTCACCGGCATGTACATGAGCGACCATTACGCCATAAAAAAACCTGAAGGTTAGCGAACCTCCAGGTTATCGTGTTTTGCCATCCATGCACTGAACACTGATCCTGCTACGAGCAATGCGCCCATTTCCATCAAAGTAATCATAATCTTTAATCTCCTTAATCTTTAAAACGTTCTTAAATCCTTTATTTTGACGGTGCAAAATTACCACTATTTTGCATATCCCACAAATAATTATGCAGAATTGTGTGCGATAACAGTCCTATTTTGACTCAGGTCAATTACAAAAGAAAACACCCATACTGGGACACGCTGTGAGTCTCCTTTTTTGGCACACCCAGTTCCAAGTAAATCATTACCTATACTTATACGCCAATTCCATGGAGATATAGCCATTGGGCCATTTTTTGCGATCGACATAGAGTTTGGCGTTACTGTGGGAGAGGAGGAACAAGTCGGGTTTCACTTCGCTGAATTCCAGATGAACCTTGTTTTGACCCTCTATATAGTCCATCATCTTGATCTGCCAACAGCCATCGACGATGTGTACCTGCAGATTGTCGATACTCACCTTGAAGACGGTCCTTCCTCCCGAGGTGTAACTGCCCAGGTATCTCATGTCGGTCTCCCGGTTCTTGCGGTATTGTTTTTTGAGTTCCTTGGCTTTTTCACGTACCTTCTCGTAGAATTTGTCGTACACGTTGACGCTCATGATGCCGTCGTGTTTCAGAAAAGCCTTGACCTGTTTGTCGGTCAGTTTCTGCTTCATCTCTACGAGCCGCATGTTTGAGGTGGTGATCTTGCCGTTGTTGAACAGGATGTCCTCCGCTGCGGTGATGCCAAACTCCTTGTGTTCCATCAGGGCTTTCACAATCTGTCCGTAACCCGCGAGTTTGGCGGCAAAGGTTATCGTACGGCGATGGGGGATCTGCGTGAGATCCATATCTTTTTCCATCTTGCACGTCACGGAGTAGCTTAGTGTCCGAACACGTTTCTTGAGGGGCTTGGCATGATCCAGCACTTGTTTGATCAGATATTCCTCGAACGTCTGACCGTCGGCCAGTATCACCACCTCTTTCAGGTTCAGCGAAGCCACGATGTCATGATCCTCTTGAGCTCTGATGCCTAAGGGCACCAGGGCTACCAAGCAAAAAAAGAGGATCAGTTGTTTCATTTATTAGCAAAGCGCTCGGCTTGCTGGCGGATGAGCTCGGCATCGTTGAAGTAGTCGATGCGCATGGCCTTACGGACCTCATCCATCGTCTGGGCACCGACCTCGCGGGCCTGTTCGGTACCCTTCTTCAGGATGTTGTAGATCTCAGGGATGTCCTTCTCGAACTCAGCACGACGCTGGCGCATGGGCTCCAGGAACTTGTTGAGCACCTGATTGAGGAACTTCTTGCACTTCATATCGCCCAGACCACCACGACGGTAGTGATCTTTCAACTCGTCGAGGTTCTGATACTCTGGCCAGAACGCCTTGAAGTCGTCGTCGCAAGAGAAGGCGTCGAGATAGGTGAACACGGCATTGCCTTCCACATGACCCGGGTCGTTGAGGTTGACATGCTCGGGATCGGTGTACATCGAACGTACCTTCTGCCATACATCGTCGGCCGTGTCGGAGAGGTAGATGCAGTTGCCGAGTGACTTCGACATCTTCTCCTTACCATCGGTGCCAGGCAGGCGACGGGCGGTGAGGTTCTCGGGCAACAGGATATTGGGCTCCACGAGTACGGGAGCATACACCTGATTGAAACGGCGTACGAGCTCACGGCAGACCTCGAGCATCGGCTCCTGATCCTCACCGGCAGGTACGGTGGTAGCCTTGAAAAGTGTGATGTCGGCAGCCTGAGATACGGGATAGCAGAAGAAGCCGAGAGGGATGCTCTCGCCCTCGAAGCCACGCATCTTCACTTCGGTCTTCACCGTGGGGTTACGCTGCACACGGCTCACTGAGACGAGGTTCATCAGATAGGTGGTGAGCTCAGCGAGTTCAGGTATCTGACTCTGAATGAAGAGCACGCATTTCTCCGGATCGAGACCTGCAGCCAGATAGTCGAGGGCCACCTCGATGATGTTCTGACGGATCTTCTCTGGATTATCGGCATTATCGGTGAGGGCCTGCACATCGGCCATGAACACGAACATACGGTCGAAATCGCCCTGATTCTGCAACTCGACACGACGGCGCAGGGAGCCTACATAGTGTCCGAGATGGAGTTTACCGGTGGGGCGGTCACCAGTCAAAATTACTTTTCCCATTGTATTTTTATGTCTATGATTTCATTTTGGCTGCAAAGATAGTGCAAATTGAGCGAAAAACCAAATTTATTTGAGTTTTTCCGAAATGCAGCCTATCTTCGACCTTTGCAAAAGGTCAAAGATTCTATTTTTTCTGAGACAGAAGAACATCTGCACAGAATTTTTCTCCGAGGGCGAAGCCTTCCTCATAGAGGGCTTCGAGCTTCGACACATCACGGCAGATGCGATCAACCTCCATCGGGCGCTCAGGACGGATGCAGACCACCTCGCCCCAGTCCTCCATCCGTTCGATGAGGTCGAGCTGTTCGTTGTAGGCTTTCACATGATGGCTGAGAACAACACGCAGACGGGGATACTGCTTATAGAACAGACGGGGCACCTTGAAGTCTGGCTCTGCTGAACGGAAGCCGCGATTGCGCGTCATGATCACCACATTGGGAGAATAGCCCTTATCGATGGCACGCACCACAGGGATGGAATCGACGATTCCGCCATCGAGCATGGGAACTCCATCGACATGGGTGATCTGCGCCACGTAAGGCAGCGAACTCGAAGCCTTGATGATCGCTGTCAACCGGTCGGCATCCTGTTTCTCGGAGAGGTATTCAGCCCGTCCCGTCAGACAGTTGGTGGTGACGACCTCATAGGTGGCAGGATTCTCACGATAGGTCTTGTAGTCGAAGGGCACAATCTCCTTGGGGAAGCGCTCGTAGAGGATGTTGGGATCGAAGATGCTGCCCTGGGTGATCAGGCTCTTCAGGGAGATATAGCCATATTTCTGCAAGAGGTCGATATTGGAGTAACGGGCACGACGGGGCTGACGGCTCATATACGACAAACCGTTGCAGGCGCCAGCGGAGACTGCCACCACATAGGGGAAGTAAAGATCGTGCTTCATAAACGCATCAAGTACGCCTGAAGTAAAGACGCCACGCATGCCTCCACCCTCTAACACCAGTCCAGTTTTTCTACCTATCTGCATAAATATTGCAAAAATTTGCTGCAAAGGTAATGCTTTTTAATAAATAATGTGTATCTTTGCCGACAAATTGAAGGTAAAATAACGAAAACTTGACAAATGTTTAATAAGGAAACTTATATCAAACGCCGTGAAACGCTGAAAAAACTCGTGGGAAACGGTGTCATCATCCTTTTCGGAAATAACGAGTCGCCCTACAACTATCCGGCCAATGCGTATGCGCCGATGCGACAGGACTCATCGTTCCTCTACTATTTCGGACAGCATCGTGACGGACTGGTAGGTGTAATTGATATCGACAACGACGAGGAGATGCTCTTTGGCGATGATATCGACGTGGAGGATATCGTATGGATGGGCTTCACCCCGTCGGTGGCTGACCTCGCCGCAGAGGTGGGTGTCACAAAGACGGCTCCAATGAAATCTCTCTCCACTCTCCTCTCTCCACTCTCCACTAAAAAGGTGCACTTCCTGCCGCCGTATCGCCACGACACGAAGATTCAGATTATGGATCTGCTGGGTATCCACCCTTCACAGCAGAAGGAGAAGGCCTCGCTGCCACTGATCAAGGCTGTCGTGAAGATGCGAGCCACGAAGGAGCCAGAGGAGATTGAGGCTATCGAGCGAGCCTGCGATGTAGGCTATGCGATGCATACCACTGCCCAGCTGCTCATCAAGCCAGGCGTGACCGAACGGTTCGTTGCAGGACAGGTGGACGGTATCGCCCGCAGCCTGTCGCAAGGCAATAGCTTTGCCACCATCTTCTCACAGCATGGTGAGATTATGCACGGTAGTCCCTCTGATGCGAAGTTGGAAGCCGGCCGACTGGTGTTGTGCGACGCAGGTTGTGAACTCGACGACTATTGTTCCGACCACACTCGTACGATGCCCGTGAATGGTAAGTTCACCCAGCGCCAGTTGGAGATTTACAGCATCGTGGAGGCCTGTCATGACTACGTGCTCGACGTGGCCAAGCCTGGTGTGAAGTATATGGATGTGCACTTTGCCGTTTGCCGACTGATGACGGAGCGACTGAAGGAACTCGGTCTGATGAAGGGCGATACCGACGAAGCCGTAGCAGCAGGCGCCCACGCGATGTTCCTGCCTCACGGACTGGGACACATGATGGGTATGGACGTACACGATATGGAGGGACTCGGACAGATCTACGTGGGCTTCGACGAGGAGACACGTCCGAACCTGGAGCAGTTTGGTACGAACTGCCTGCGCATGGGTCGCAAGCTGGAGGAAGGTTTTGTGATGACTGACGAGCCTGGCATCTACTTCATCCCTGCCCTGATCGACGACTGGAAGGCCAAGGGGCACTGCAAGGATTTCCTGAACTACGAACTGCTGGAGACCTATAAGGACTTCGGAGGCATCCGCATCGAGGATGATATCCTGATCACCAAGGAGGGTTGCCGTTTCCTCGGTACGAAGCGCATTCCGTATCATCCGAAAGACGTTGAAGAATTCATGATAAACAATTAAGATTCAATATTTATATTTATGAAGAAATTTCTAACTTTGGCACTGGTGGCAATGGTTGCCCTGAGTGCTTCGGCTGCCAAGAAGAAGGCACCCGCAAAAGACGCTAACAAGCCTGTATTCACCATCATCAAGGAGAATCCGATCACGACCATTAAGGATCAGAACCGTTCGGGTACCTGCTGGGACTACTCTACCCTCTCATTCTTCGAGGCAGAGATCCTGAAGGCTACCGGCAAGCAGTACACCCTCTGTGAGGCATTCGTTGCCAACAAGACCTATATGGAGCGTGCCATTCAGGTGGTTCGCTATCACGGCGACTGTCAGTTTGCACAGGGCGGAAGTGCCGAGGATGTGCTTCAGACACTGAAGACTTATGGTATCTGCCCCCTCGAAGCTATGCCTTTCCCTGGCTCACTCTACGGTGACTCACTGAACAACTTCAATGAGTTCTTCGGTGTGCTGGAGCCTTATGTAGAGGCTGTTGCCAAGAGCGATGCCAAGAAGATCTCCAACCAGTGGAAAGTCGGTATGCAGGGTATCCTCGACGCTTACTTAGGCAAGTGCCCTGAGAAGTTTACCTACGAGGGCAAGGAATACACCCCGAAGAGCTTTATGGCTTCTCTGGCTATCAACCTCGACGACTATGTGAGCATCACCAGCTATACCCACCACCCCTTCTACACAGCTTTTGCTGTAGAGGTGCAGGATAACTGGCGCTTCCCCTTGAGCTACAACGTGCCTATGGACGAGATGATGCAGATCATCGACAATGCTATCGATAACGGTTATACCGTAGCCTGGGGCGGTGACGTGTCGGAGGACGGATTCACCCGTAAGGGTCTGGCCTACGCCGTTGACAGCAAGAAGACCCAGAGTCTGCAGGGCAGCGACATGGCCAAGTGGCTGAAGATGACTGCAACGAAGAAGCGTGACATCATCGATTCACTGGGTGTCACAGTACCTGAGATCGTTCCTACACAGGAGATGCGCCAGGAGCGTTTCGACAACTGGGAGCTGACCGACGATCACGGCATGCATATCTTCGGTGTGGCCAAGGACCAGAACGGTAAGGAGTACTATATGGTTCAGAACTCATGGGGTGAGACTGGCGACTACAAGGGTATCTGGTATATGACCAAGGCCTTCATCGCTGCCAACACCATGGACTTCCTGATCAATAAAAACGCAATTCCTGCAGAAATCAGAAAGAAACTCGGCCTCTAAGCGATTTTCTTAAATAAGATAAAAAAGGGCATAATCTGTTAAAATTTAAGCAGATTGTGCCCTTAATTCGTTTTTTATGAGTAACTTTACGCCCAAATTGCCAAAATAGGCATTTTTGACACCAAAGCGAAAAGAATAAAAAATAAATATATTAATGCATTTCAAATGGAATTACGAACCACCTACATCAGAACGACAGACGGCAGCTAAGGAGCTGGGAGAGAAGATCGGCATGAGTCCGATCCTCGCCGACCTGCTCATTCAGCGTGGCATCAAGACGGAGAGCGCAGCTAAGCGGTTCTTCCGTCCTATGCTAAGTGAACTGATTGATCCGTTCCTGATGAACGACATGGACGTGGCGGTTGACAGACTGAATGACGCAATGGGGCGCAAAGAGCGCATCATGGTGTATGGCGACTACGATGTCGATGGATGTACGGCGGTAGCTTTGGTGTATAAGTTTCTACAGCAATTCTATTCCAATATTGAATACTATATTCCCGACCGTTATGAGGAGGGCTATGGTATCAGCAGAAAGGGAATAGACTATGCGAAAGAAGCGGGTGTTAAACTGGTGATTGTGCTCGATTGCGGTATTAAGGCTATCGAGGAAATCCAGTATGCCAAGACGCAGGGCATAGACTTCATCATTTGCGACCATCACGTGCCGGATGATGAGTTGCCTGAGGCTGTGGCCATTCTCAATCCCAAGCGCATAGACTCCACCTATCCTTTCAAGGATCTCTGTGGCTGTGGCGTGGGCTTCAAGTTTATGCAGGCATTTGCCAAGAACAACGGTATTCCCTTCTCAAGACTGATCCCCCTACTCGACTTCTGTGCCGTAAGTATCGCTGCGGACATCGTACCCATCATGGGTGAGAACCGCATCCTGGCGTTCCACGGGCTGAAGCAGTTGTCAACGAGTCCGTCGGTGGGACTGAAGTCGATTATCGACATCTGCGGTCTGACTGGTCGTGAGATTACGATGAGTGATATCGTGTTTAAGATAGGCCCCCGTATCAATGCCTCCGGACGTATGCAGAACGGTACGGAAGCAGTGGATCTACTGGTGGAGCGTGACTTTGAGAAGGCATTGTCAGAGGCCAGTCACATCAACGAGTACAATGAACAGCGTAAGGATGTGGATAAGCAGATGACCGAGGAGGCCAACCAGATTGTGGAGAAACTCGAGAGTCAGGAGCATCAGTCGAGTATCGTGCTTTTTGATGAGAACTGGAAGAAGGGCGTGATCGGTATCGTGGCCTCAAGACTCACGGAACTTTATTACCGTCCGACGGTGGTGCTGACGAAATTCAACGGCATCGCTACAGGCTCTGCACGCAGTGTGGCTGGCTACGATCTCTATGATGCCATTAAGAGCTGTCGCGACCTGCTGCTGAACTTCGGCGGACATACCTACGCCGTAGGTCTTTCACTGAGAATCGAGAATATCCCCGAGTTCCGTCGCCGTTTCCAGAAATATGTCAGCGAGCATATCCTACCTGAGCAGACGGAGGCCACACTGGACATCAATGCCGTGGTGGACTTCAAGGATGTAACCAAGAAACTGCATAACGACCTGAAGAAGTTTGCACCTCACGGCCCCGACAACCCCAAACCCCTGTTCTGCACGCGTAACGTGTATGACTATGGTACGTCGAAGGTGGTGGGCCGTCAGCAGGAGCATATCAAACTGGAGCTGGTGGATTCGAAGTCGAGTAATGTACTGAATGGTATCGCCTTCGGACAAAGCGACTCGGCGAGATTCATCAAGTCGAAGCGTTCGTTTGATATCGTCTATACCATTGAGGACAATATCTACAAGCGTAACGAAGTGCAGTTGCAGATAGAAGACATCCAACCCTCTGATGAGGTATCGTGAGATTCTGAAGCAATACTGGGGCTACGATGATTTCCGTGGGATTCAGCGGGAGATCATCGAGTCGATCGGCAGCGGACATGACACTTTAGGCCTGATGCCGACAGGCGGTGGTAAGTCGATTACATTCCAAGTGCCGGCATTGGCACAAGAGGGAACGTGTATCGTCATCACCCCGCTGATTGCCCTGATGAAGGATCAGGTGGACAACCTGAGGCGCAGAGGCATCCGTGCTGCTGCCATCTATTCGGGACTGACCCGTGAGGAGATTGTCACGACGCTTGAGAACTGCATCTTTGGCGACATCCGTATTCTCTATGTGTCGCCAGAACGCCTTTCCTCAGATCTTTTCCAGACGAAACTACGCCACATGCACGTGAGTTTCATCACCGTTGACGAGGCACATTGTATCTCGCAATGGGGTTATGATTTCCGTCCGTCGTATTTAGAGATTGCCCAGATCCGCAAGCTGGTGCCGAAAGCCCCAGTGCTGGCACTGACGGCTACAGCCACCCCTGCCGTCGTGAAGGATATCCAGGATAAACTGGCCTTCCCGAAGGACAATGTCTTCAAGATGAGTTTTGAGCGGAAGAACCTCGCCTATGTCGTGCGGAAGACCCCTGACAAACGGGAACAGCTGCTGCATATCCTGAACAGTATGAAAGGCACAGCCATCGTCTATGCCCGCAGCCGGAAACGCACGAAGGAGTTTGCAGACCTGCTGAATGAGGCTGGCATCACCGCCACCTTCTATCATGCAGGACTTGACAGTGTGGTAAAAGATGAAAGACAAAGAGACTGGCAACAGGATAAGGTGCGGGTGATGGTGGCAACCAACGCATTCGGTATGGGTATCGACAAACCTGACGTGAGACTGGTGATCCACATGGATTGTCCTGACAGCATAGAGGCTTATTTCCAGGAAGCAGGACGTGCCGGACGTGACGGTAGAAAGGCGTATGCCGTATTGCTGTATAACGATGCCGACCACCGGAAACTCGAGAAGCGCATTGCTGACACCTTCCCAGAGAAAGACTATATCAAACAGGTGTATGAGCACTTGGCCTATTACTATCAGATCGGTGTGGGATCGGGCTATAACCACACCTTCGAGTTTAATATCGATGAGTTCTGTCATACCTATCATCATTTCCCCATTCAGGTGGATTCTGCCTTGAAGATTCTGAACCGTGCCGGTTATATCGAATATACGGAAGAACAGGATAATCAGGCAAGGGTGATGTTCACCGTCAGCAGGAACGACCTGTATCGTCTGGAGAACAATACCCCCAATGAAGATAAGGTTATAACCGCTCTTTTGCGTAATTACGGTGGGCTGTTTACGGACTACAACTATATTGACGAGAGTTTTATTGCCAGTCAGACGGCACTCCAGCCTCAACAACTCTATCTGATCCTGAAAAGTCTGAGCCAACGGCATATCCTGCATTTCATTCCTCAGAAAAAGACACCCTATATCCGCTATACCCAACGACGTGAGGATATGGAACACGTGCAAATAAAACCCGAGGTGTATGAGGAAAGAAAGGCACAGTTCAGTGAACGCATCCACAAGATGATAGGCTATGCCACCAACGATAACGTGTGTCGCAGCAGGCAGTTGCTCAACTATTTCGGTGAGGAAAGCAACAAGGACTGTAGTCAGTGTGACGTATGTCTGAGTCACAGACCTGAAGGATTGGTGTCGGAGCCTCGTCAGAACGCAGCGATGGATCGCATTCTCGCCCTGTTGGATGACGGGAAACCCCACCCTATTACAGACTTACGCGACATCCAGTTGCCTACCGACGAACTGGATGCCGCGCTGTCTTATCTGATGAAAGAGGAATACATCTGTCAGACAGACGGGTTCCTCAGAAAACGCTAAAAATCCAACTTCAACTGGCGCTCGTCATTATTGTCGTATTCATGACAATAGCTGCTGCCATCGAAGCAATGGGTGCAGACCCGACACTTCGGAAGACCGATACTCTCAATCAAATCCTCCAGCTTTGCGAACTTCAGCGTGGTGAGTCCCAGGCGTTTGGCGATCTCTGCCACCATACGCTGATACTCTGGAGAATCGGTCTGCGCATACTTCTCGAGATTCTTCTTGTCGTCGCCCTCGAAATCCTTGATGATACGACGGGTGATCAGCTCCATGTCACTCTTGGAAGAGGTGAAGCCGATAAAAGGACAACCATAGACCAGAGGCGGACAGGAGATACGACAGTGAACCTCCTTGGCACCATATTCGAAGAAAGTCCTTACGTTATCCTTCAACTGGGTACCACGTACGATAGAGTCGTCGCAGAACACCACGCGCTGATCTTTCAGCAGCGCAGGATTCGGAATCAACTTCATCTTCGCCACCAAGGCACGGCGCTCCTGGTTACCAGGTGTGAAAGAACGGGGCCATGTGGGGGTATATTTCAGAACGGAACGCTTATAAGGCACACCCTTACCCTCGGCATAACCCAAGGCCATACCGACACCGGAGTCAGGTACACCACAGACGCTATCCACCTCTGTATCATCGTTCTCACCCATCTTCTTACCATTGGCCTCACGCACGGCCTCCACATTGATACCATTATAGTCGGAAGCAGGGAAGCCATAATATACCCAGAGGAAAGAACATATCTGCTCGCGCTGGAAAGGTTCCTGCAGCACTTCCATCGAGTCGGCTGTCAGGAAGACGATCTCACCAGGACCAAGGTCACGTACACGATGGAATTCGAGATTCGGGAAACTCGTGGTCTCACTCGAAACGGCATAAGCACCGTCTTTCTTGCCGATGACGATAGGCGTACGCCCCAGGAAGTCACGGGCTGCGATAATGCCTTTCTCCGTAAGGATCAGCATCGAGCAAGAGCCCTCTATCTTCCTATATACCAGATTGATACCTTCTACGAAGGTGCGCCCCATATTGATGAGCAGCGCCACAAGTTCCGTCTGGTTGATGGTATTAGCTGAGTATTCACTGAAGTGCATACGACGATCGAGCAACTCCCGGGCTACTTCTTCTAAGTTATTGATCTTAGCTACTGTCACTACAGCATAACGTCCCAGATGTGAGTTGACGAGGATGGGCTGCGGGTCTGTATCACTGATGACACCAATACCCTGATGACCAGCAAAAGAGTCGAGCTCATCCTCGAACTTGGAACGGAAATAGTCACGTTCCAGATTGTGGATCTTACGACTGAAGCCCTTCTCCTGATCAAAGGTTACAAGACCTGCGCGACGTGTTCCAAGGTGTGAGTTATAGTCTGTGCCGTAAAACAGGTCGTTGACGCAGCACTTTGTTGATATGGTTCCAAAGAATCCTCCCATATGTGTTATCCTTTTCCTTTTACCTTAATTAAAATAATACAAGAACGAAGCTATGCCTTCGAGTGCGGGCTTACGCTGCCCCTCTATTTCTATTCTGAACTCAATCTCCGACTTACAGATGCCACGCAGATTCTGGATGTTGTGCAGCTTGGTAACCAGACGAACCTTTGAGCCAGTGATGACAGGTTGTCCGAAGCGCATCTTGTCCATACCATAGTTGACAAGCATCTTGATGTTGTTTACCTCAATGATCTGATCCCACATGTAAGGAAGCAGAGACAGTGTCAGGTAACCATGAGCAATGGTACTCTGGTACTGACTCTCTTTCTTGGCACGCTCCACATCAACATGGATCCACTGATGGTCGAGTGTGGCATCAGCAAAGAGATTGATACGATCCTGATCTACTAACAGCCAATCAGAAGCGCCGAGCTCCTCACCGAGGTGGGCTGCAAATTCATCATACGAATTAATGACTAACTTTCCCATGATAGTTGATTAAAAAGAAGCGCGGGGGCGCTCGTTTAGCGTCCCCGCGTTCCTATATGATTATACGTCTTGGTTCTCTGGACGGAGTTTGCGTACGGTCTCACCTGCACGCCACATCTCCTGATTGCGCATAGCCTCGAGCTCTTTCTCCAGACCAGCACGGTAATCGGGCTTAGAGTTGGCATCGATGGTGATCTGTGCCTCATTACCAGTCTGTACAGAGTAGTACAGCCACTCCATCACAGGCTTGATGGCATCGTGGAAACGGGGAGCCCAGTCGAGGGCACCACGCTGAGCGGTGGTAGAGCAGTTGGCATACATCCAGTCCATACCCTTTGCACCAAAGAGCGGGCCAAGGCTCTGGGTCAGCTCCTCAACGGTCTCGTTGAAAGCCTCCGAGGGAGAGTGTCCGTGCTCACGGAGCACCTCATACTGTGCCAGCAACAGACCCTGGATGGCACCCATCAGTGAACCGCGCTCACCAGTGAGGTCTGAAGTAGCCTCGCGCTGGAAGGTGGTCTCAAACATATAGCCTGCACCGATACCGATACCGAAGGCGAGTGTCTTCTCTGTAGCCTTACCAGTAGCATCCTGATAAACTGCATAAGAACAGTTCAGACCACGACCCTCGCAGAACATTGTGCGGAGAGAGGTACCAGAACCCTTAGGAGCCACCATGATGACATCAACATCCTTCGGGGGAATCACACCTGTACGATCGCTCCAGTTGATAGCGAAACCATGAGAGTAATACAAAGTCTTACCGGGCTTCAGATATTTCTTGATGGTGGGCCACTGCTGAATCTGACCAGCATCAGAGAGCAACATGCAGAGGATCGTACCCTTCTCAGCTGCCTCCTCGATAGAGAACAGTGTCTCACCGGGAACCCATCCGTCGGCTACAGCCTTGTCATAGGTCTTACCCTGACGCTGTCCGACAATGACATTGAATCCGTTATCGCGAAGGTTACAAGCCTGTCCAGGACCCTGAACACCATAACCGATCACCGCGATGGTCTCATTCTTCAATACTTCACGTGCTTTCTCCAAAGAGAACTCTTTGCTGGTGACTACAGTCTCAACAACGCCACCGAAATTCATTTCTGCCATTTTAATGTTTAATTTAAATGTTAATATTCTCCCTGCGTTCCATGCCAGTCCTACTCGAGAACCGTCGTCTTATCAGTCCGCTCCCACCCTGCTCAGAGGGCACGACAAGGGGTTAACTTATAGAAATCGGTTGCAAAATTAATCATTTGGCATGACATAGCCAAATAATTATTCAAAAAATATCACTTTGCTTCGACAGGTTTCCACATTATCATCCTTGCAGATACGCACGCAGTATTCATTCTCTGCAATTTGCTCTCTGTAGAATGACAATCGGTCACCCTGATGGGCTTCTGCCACATAGGCAATCTCGAAACGTTTGATGGCGTGCGCCCGATACCAGTCGAGATCCCACAGATCCAACACATGCTCGATATACTTCACCGAGTTGATATGGCCATTGATATCCACATCGTTATAATAGGTATCGATCGTGCGTACCGGTTCAGCATGGTCATCCATCTTTACGCGCCCACCCTTATCAATCGGGCACTCCTTATCCTTCACGATCCAGTTGTTGATAGCCCCATTGTCGATGGCAAAGAGATCTGTTGGTTGGCGACTCTCCGTATCGATCATCGCCCAGATACTACGTCCATAGCCAAACACCTGTCCATCCTCACCTACCACACGGAAGTTACGGCTGGTGAAATAGCGCATGGCACTCTCCACCCAGGTCTCCACATTAAACTTCGTGTACATCTTCGGCATCTCCTCCATCTCGATGGCTAGACGTGAGAGCACCCAAGAGCGATTGATGGTGAGCAGATACCGCATACCAAAGCCACGATCCGTCGAATGGAAATCCGCCGCATTCAGCATATGGTTCCCCAGATGGCCCATCATGAGCCGTCCCCCGAAATCACAGTGAAACGGCTCCGCCATAAAATCATATTTTCCTACTTTATCCATATTTTGAGAGTGCAAAGATAGAATAAATTAACGAATCTTCCAAATATTATCAAAGAAAAAATGTCACACCATGGTAAGCATTGCTTCAAACGCCGCCTGCATGTAAGCGTCTCCGTGTACTCTTCGGGTCGTTCCTGACGTTTCTTCGGCTTGTTCACATATCATCTCCGATGGAAAGATGACTTTGTTTACTAGGTGATTCTAACTTTGAAACAACTTGTTTCTGCCTTTGAAACAAAGTGTTTCCATTAGCAAAACAAACTGTTTCCATTACTTATACTAACAAGGAACTTATTAATAATCAGCCATTAAGATCTAATTTTGCTTTATCACAAGGCATAATTAGCGTCCATCATGTATAGCTGCAAAAATCGTGTATGCTCTATACATGCTATAAATACATGATAATAAGCAGGTTATTCTCAAAATGTATAGATGTATAGTGATTTCAAACTATTATCAAATTGGAATTAATTCAACGACTGACATATATATCACAACTTGAAGTCTATGTCGAGGTGTATTTGCGAACAATAGACTTCAAGTGTGACATTTCAAAATCTTGACATATCGGTGTCAGGGGGTAACCGACTTCCTACCAATAGTAACATTGGTATCACCCGTCACTTCAGCCTCGTTACCACCGCCATAGACATTGCCTCGGATATCAACACCGAGGACTGTCTTCTTCTCGTAATATGTTGTGTCTTCTTCAGCTGTACCTGTGGCAGCAGAATAACTACCATCGTTATTACGTATATAGTAATCTGTAACAGAATCACCCACGGTTACTGTCTTCACAACATAAACCTCTTCGAGTGTACCAATATTGACAGTGGTGTTACCAATGACCTTGGCAGCATTGCCGCCACCAAAGACATTGTTGATGGCTCCCATCTTACCCTTGGCATGCGAGGGGATTGGATAGTTACCGGAAGTCTTGGCATTCTCGCCGACAACGGATTCATCAGCATTATAGTATCTGCCATAGACTTCATTGACATTCACGGTAGGATTACCCACCATTGTAGCACCGCTACCATAGCCGCCACCGAAGATTTTGCCGATACTGGTAAAGGACATCACATTAATCTGTGGGTCGGCGTAGAGTCTGCTGCCCGATTCTTTCGGTTTGCCATCACTGTCGTAGCCATAAACGGAATAGCCTGCCTCATTTCCACCGCCATACAACTCGCCAATCTTAATAGGCTTACAGCCAATTTCCTGGATATTCACCGTGATAGAACCACCGATAGTACCACTTAAATTATTACCACCAAACACACGGTCGAAGGTACCATTAGTGATATTCAATGTCACATTACCTTGGATGGCAGCAGCCTCGGCACCGCCATAAGCCGCACTCAAACCAGGAATACACGACATCAGCAGCTTAGCCTCAGCATCCATCGGTGCATTCTTACCACCGCCGTAAGCCTCATCCACACAGAAATCACATCCTCCGACTTCATCCAGCATCGTGACAGCCGTCTGGCGCACATTACCCTTGGTATTCGAACCGCCAAAGACACGATGAATCGTACCGCCATAAACATCAACTGAGGCTTTACCAGTTCCGTAAACATAATTGTTGACGAAATCATCCTGTTGGCGTTTTTCCTTCGTGTCATAAGTGCTCTCCACTGCTGAGTAATCATAGAAACCTACGTTAGCACCTGGATTAGGCTTGGTCTCGTTATTAACAACAATATCATCCTTACCATTACCGCCACCAAACAGTTCCTCAATCTCAAAAGTACCGTTAACGGTTACCTTGGTGGCAGGCGTCGAAGCAGCATTACCGCCACCATAAACAGTCTGAATACTTGTCAGTCCGCAACCATCAATAATGACATTGGTCGTACCCGTTGTCAAGACTTTCGGTATATAGGCAGCCAGATTGCCTCCACCATAGACAGCTTTCACATCGTAAGAGCCTTTTGTCTTGGCATCCGTCACGGGTGTCTCGCCATTGGTATTGCCTATCTGTGATTTGGCCTTATTCTGTGTCGCATAGACATGTACCAATACAATACCCTTTGGCGTACCGGCAACGTTGTTGCAACCAAAGACCTCACCAACAGCACAACCTCTTACATCACTTGCAAGGGCAGTGCCTTCTTCGCCAGAAGATGTTGTGCCATTCAGATCCAGCAGTACATCACCATAGACATAGGCAGGCTTACCAGTTTCTCCCAGTCCACCACCATATGCTTCGCCAAGGACAGTGCCACCCGTCAGGCGGACAGTCGTTGTAGTGCTTGCAGAAGTCTTACCTGCAGCCCAGCTACCAGCTCCACTATTTGCAGTGGGATCCCAGTTGCTGGTCTGGGTATCAGCCAAAGCACCTCCACCGTAAATGTCTTTAAGTATCAGACCACCAGTCATGTTCACAGCCACACTACCCTTGACGGTACCGGCCTCACCGCCACCAAAGACAGAACCTGCGATAAGCTGTTCCGTTTTTCCCTCATTATCGCTACCAGGTGTCGTCGCATAATTGATATTAACCTCTGTCTCCCTGACGTTTGCGAGACCTGAAGCAGCAGTACTAATGCCAAAGTCACCGCGGGCTGCACCGAAAACATGACCATTTCCGTCGCCATCATAACCGACACGACCACCACTGATGTTGATTGTAGTTTTTCCGCTTGTGGCATCAGAAGCATTACCCACTGAGCCCATAGCTCCCGCACCATATACGTTATGAGCTACCTGACCACCAGTGATATTGATAGTGGTAGTACCTCTTACGATACCTGCCAGAGGGTTGTAGGCATCCTTTGTCTCATCACCGTCAGAATCGTACTTGTCCGTACCACAGCCACCACCATAGACATTGCCACGGTACGCATAAGCAGCACCACCATCTTCCTCAGGGTCTGTAATACCAATCGTTCCTTTCACAATATCTACGATGGTATTCTGGAAGGTATGACCATTCTCGCCGCTACCATAGACAGAGCCCTTAATCGATGGACTTGTTTCAGCACCCGTATCGCCAATCATAACATGGGTACTATAAACCCATGCCATACGGTCATTGGGGTCAACACCATCTGTGCCAGGAGTAGCTACATCACCTCGTGATGAACCGAACACCATACCATTTTCGTGACCATTCGAACCTATTGTTCCACCAGTGATGGTAATCTGCGTATTGCCGCCAGTGGTTTCTGGTTTCAATCCCGTAGGCATCCCCGAGGTTTCATCATAGGTAAAATCACCCACAGAGCCATAGGCACCACCACCATAAATATTGTGGTAGATAGTTGGCGTACCGCTGATTGTGACATTGGCATTACCCTTCACAATACCTGCAGTCACTTCGCCTTCCTTACCCTTACCACCGCCATAGACGTTGCCATACGTGGCCCCACCTTCTCCTTGCACGCCAATCGTACCTCCAGTGACAGTCACTACCGTATTGCCGTTCACGCCAGACTCCTCACCACCACCATAGATGCTTTTACCTACTTTGGTGTCATCACCATTGATTATAAGCGTCACGTTACCCGTAACAGTACCAAGAGTCGTCAGGTCAGTGGTGGTGTATATTAATTTATTTGTATCCTCAAATTCATTACCCGCAGAAACACTATTAACTTGAGTCCATGTGTATAGTTCGCCATCTGGATAAGTACCATCCGTAAATACACCAACACTTTCGTTATACGCTGGGTTGGTCTTCATCTTTGTTCCTTTGGGTACCACATTCACCTTTTCTACGCTTGCAGAGAAGCCTGCACCAAATACATTCTCATCAACGGTACAATTCGTTAATGTCGATGTGATGTTACCATCAACACTTCCCAGCTTGCCTCCGCCATAGAACGAGCCTGTAATATGACAATCCTCCAGTGTAGATTCTACGTCTTTGGTCTTTGCCAATGAGAGTGAGGCATATAATACGTAAAAACGTCCCACATAATCAGGCTGTCCGCTTTGGCCACCGGAATATGGGATAAATTCACACTCGTATTCAGTGGATATACCTTTTCCTGCGACATATTTTCTTGTATAGTCAGCATTCCAAGTGTCCCAGTCGTCACCTCCGGTAACATCCTTAGTCATATCCCTAAAATATGATGTACCGCCATAACCTGCGCCATAGAAATTACCAAATGTAGAACCTTTGGCTTTTGTAGTAACCTTTTTGTTGGCTTGCATATTGCCAAACTTAGGACCGCCACAATAGAGGCCAACATTACTATTATTGATTTCAACATAAATATGTCCCAATACCGGTTTTTGGTCATTGATACCACCACCATAGAAATTGGTAATATCTGCATGATCAATCAACCATGTGACATCACCCTTTAGCTGTTCCTGACCAGCACCTGCCATATCACCAAACTTTCCGCCATTGATATAACATTCTGCATTGTCCGTTACAGAGTTGACGTTTGGTAGGAAAGTTCCCGTCAGATAAAAAGATTCAAACTCTCCACCCGTTACAGAGACTGGGATGTGACGTGTCGTATTATTATTTGCAGTATGCGTGCCATTACAGAATTCCTTCATCCAGATATTGCTGCCAAGGTGAATGTATTCTGTAGAGTTTGCTGCTTTGCGTCTCGAGGTCACGAACTGGTCGTAGATACCGCCCAATAGGATTAATGGTGAACCAGAGGGCTTATCTTGGTTGTCATATTCAAACTGTGTGAACTGTATCAACGTGGTATTCGTCACCTCGAACCATCCTATAGGCCACCAAATGCCATGCTTCGGAATAGCTTTATCCGTTTCTACTTTCTGAATCATACCCAAACCAGGAGAATTGATAAAGTCGAAACGTATTGGTGAGATAAACTGACGGTCTGTTCCGTGCTGAACGATAAAACTATAATCTGGTTCGCAGTCGTTGTTTAAGTCTGCAGACATGATGGTAAATGCCTTGGTGGTAGATGGAGAATTTTTCCCCCAATAATGATGATAGTTGCCTACCAATACGATAGCATTGTCATATACGGTCCCAGAAGAAGCGACTTTTGCAAAAGCACTTGCATAATCAGTATATACTTTCTGATCGTCATCATTGATGGATGCCGTATTGTCATTTACATATCTATCACCCATATTTGATACAAATACGGCATTAGCATTTTTATCGCCATAACCGTAAGGGTAGGCTACGTCGTATGTAGGGTCAGACAGATAGACAGCAGTACCCCAATATGGTTCGATGGTAATTCCCGTTACACCTTCCGGTACATCATAATAAGCACCTTGCGAGAATACGCGACCACTTACAGAATATTTGTCCTTGTCGGTACAATAACGGTCAGCAAAGTTATAAGGTGCATATTCATCCTCACCATGGGTCGTACCAGAATAGTCGAGAACATTATTTACAAAATGACCTTGAGTACCACCAGAGAAACCTGTTATCTTCCAACCTGTAACTACTTTGTTTTTGGTACAGTTACCTGTACCGACCTCATTATAATAGGGCAGGCGAACAGTCCGGTAGTTAAAATGATTGTGGACTAAATCCTTGTCATAAACCGTAAGAGTAGTCGGATAATTTGAATTAATGGAGGCTCCATTGGGCTTAACTTGACCACCTGCTGTGGTATTTGACTCGTTTATCGTTAACTTTATCGTTCCTAAAGTAGGTGCATCTTCATAGTTGATAAACGATGGATAATAGCCTTGTGCTTTAAGTATAGGATATGGCTTATCAGCAGGGTCCAATACCCATTTCGCCATTTCGCAGGCGTTACCCATTCCTTTGCCATTGTTAGGGTCACCCGTAGCATACCACGCAGCTAACTCTCGGTTACTGTTTAGTATATTACGGAAGAACTCGAAACGTGTCAGGTATTTCTCCTCGGCAGCCAATGCACAATTATAGTCAGTGATATTGTTGTTCTTACTATAATTAGCGTCGAAACGGTAGTAATTGTAGCCATTCAGATTGCTGACATTGGTGATTTTCTCTCCACCGTAAATCGGTGAAAGTTTAGAGTTTGAACTAATCTCACCGTAAAACATACAGTTCATCACCATGGTGCGCAAATCGCTTCTTGTTGACGAGAAGCTATTATAGCCCACAATACCTGCCCCCCAAGTACTGCCACTTACCGTAGCGAAGCTGTAACAGTTGATAACACGCGCATTGCCATCAAGCTTGCCTACGATACTACCGGCATTGGTACCGCTGATAGTTCCGCTCTTCACACCGCAGTTATAGATACGGGAATTGCCTGTTGCTTCGGCACAGATGGCACCCGCATTTCCATTCTCATTTCCACTAACGCTGACAGCATCCAGTATAACATTCTTCACAGTTCCCCCGTTGACGTTGTTGAACAACGCATGTCCCAGATTGCTAATGGTGTAGCCATTTCCGTCAAAAGTACCAGTAAATGCTGTAGTGATGGCAGCCATACCGCTGGCAGAGACATCAGAACCCAACTTATAGCAGGCAGAAGCAGCGGTTCCATTGTTTACATTCGTTATAAAATTGGAAAAGTCTGTGGAACCATAAATTAAGTATGGGTCTTCAGGCGTTCCTTCACCATTCTTGAGTAACATAGAGGCAGTCTCTGACTCTGTATAGTTGTCATGTCGGGCTACTGCCGTTACTGTTTTTGGCAGTATATCTGAAGTGAAAGCGACTGGACCACTGTATAATGTCTCAGAACCGCCATCTAAGGTATAATAGAGGTTGGCGTCTGTGGGTTTGCTACAGGAAAGGGTAAATGTCATACCGTCTCTTGTGATGACAGGCGTAGCACATTGAAACTTCACCGTTCCGCTACCCACAGCAGAGGGAATCATACCCGCCTTGACTGCAATAGCTTTGATAGTAACTCCGCTGAAACTGTCATTCAGAGGATCAGTGTATTCGGTGCTTGAGGTCGTCGGTTCAGTACCATCGGTAGTATAGTAGATAGTAGCATCTGAGGTTTCCGTCGTTATAGATATAGCATTGCTACCATTGTTCTGGATCGTTGGCGTAGCTACTTGAGAAAGGGCTAACTCTGTCACAGTTGAAGGCTCATAATCAGAGTTGATAGCAATAGCCTTTAACGTTGTTGCACTACTGAGAGAAAAAGGACCACTATATTCTGTGCTCGAAGCGGTTGGGGTAGTGCCGTCAGTAGTGTAGTAAATGGTACTTCCTTCTGTGGCACTGGTGATGGATACCTTCGAGGTGGCATCATCAAGACTAATAACAGGAGCAGCACAGGGTAGCTTCACCGTACCACTACCCACTGCTGAGGTAATCATGCTCTCCTTAACAGCTATAGCCTTGATGGTTACATTGCTTACATTATCCGTTAGTGGTTCGGTGTATTCGGTACTTGAGGTAGTTGGATCGCTACCGTCGATGGTGTAATAGATGGTTGCATCAGGTGTAGTCGTCGTTATTGAAATGGCATTGCTTCCGTTGTTCTGGATAGATGGTGTAGCTACCTTGGAAATTGTCTGTGAAGTAACAGATGAGTTATCCCCTCCTTTGATGGTGATAGCCTTTATCGTAGTTGTTTCTGAGATGGGGAAAGGTTCTTCAAACAGAGTTGAAGAAGAAGTTGGCTCTGTAGTCCCATCGAGTGTATAGTAGATTGCTGCTCCCTCAGTTAATGTTGTCAGAGTCACATTGCCTGTTGTATTATCAAAAGTGATGACGGGAGAGATAATGACAGGAGTTAATTCTTTCGATACCACAGGGGTCATTGAGTTGTTACCATAAACGCCTCGTGCCCTAACAGTGCATGATTCTTCCAAATAAATAGCAGACGAATAAGTATGTGTTGTGGCTCCACCAACAGTCGGTTCATCGCCATTAGTGGTATAAATGACGGAAGTAATGCCGAGAGCCTTGATATCCTCAGTTACTGGTGTCGCGTATGGATAAGTTATGCTGACCGTCGGGAATGAAATAGTAAAGGTATTTGTCGTTTCACTAACATCACTAATAACAGGCTTAACAAAAGCGGCATCGGAAGCATTTTCCAACATCCATACATGCCCTGACGAATATAGACCCACGATACCCTCGTGGTCATAGTTGTTTTTACTGCTAGCGGTACCATAGTACCTATTAAAATTCCTATTTGCTACATTGAAAAATTGATTTCCAGAACTGATTTCGTGCGGACGAATGACATATCCTGACCCTGATGTTGTTATTGCAAATTTGAAATTGACGTTTGTACTGGGATTATATGTACTATTATCAATATCTTGGAGATGCATACTTTTTCGGTTGGTAGCGGCAGAGTGTGGTGGTTCATATATCAGATATTTACCTGTGGCGGCATGGATAATATAATAATATCCTGTCTCACCCGAGGGAGAGATAAACCATATAGAGTTATTATCTTTATTAGTCTTATAGGTTGTTATGAATGGCCTTGCGGGATTGCCTGGGGTGGCATAATTGTCTCCAGAATAGTAGGCATCCCGTTTATTAGTTAGATGTGGGTCTGCTGCAGGGACAAGATAATAATTGTTCGCCGGATTACCAGAATCATAAGTATATTCTTCTGCAGTAGCATTGCCACTAGAACTGTTGCCTATATACCAGATTCCCGGCTGTCCCCATGCCATATTTACGCACAGCATCAGGAGCAGGGAGATGACGAATCTTAGGCCTGTTTTGTTCCCAACCTGGGAATTATTTGTTCCCAGGCTGGGAATTATTTGTTCCCAGGCTGGGAACATTATTTGCATCACTTTCTGTTGTATCGTTATGTTATAGTTCATATCACATTATATTATTTTACTGCGAGTTTCTTCTGATAACGGCCACCAGCAGCATGGACAATATAGACGCCGCTGACGGGGATATAGGTGTTGACGGTCTCACCAGGCAGGATGGTGAAGTTGGCCACCGTGATACCACTGATGTTGTAGATGCGCACATCTGCCTCCTTACGGAGATATGAGGTGACAAGAATCTCATGCCTGCTTGTGGTGAAGATCATAGTCTCAGTGCCAATCTCCTCCTTCGACGGGTCTTCGTCGCTGATGGTAAACGAAGAGTCATCACCATCGAAGATGATATGCTTGATACCACCACCCTCACTACGCGTACCAGCCCGTGCCTGATTTGGCTGTGGAACCTTAACAAAGTACGGACGGAAAGGCACTGAAGTCACTGACGCTGTTGTCACATCGAAGCTGTTACCGGCGGCATTCATAAGAAAACCTGCCCCCGCCTCAACAGTTTGGCTCATGTAGTTTGGCATGAAGCTATAACCGTCCTCAGTGACGGCACTCAGTTCGTCATCACTGACACCAACAGTGATTCCCGGCACGGAAACGAAGCTGATGGTCTGCTTATCGAGCTTGGCAGGAGCAGTCGTTGCCGTATTCTCAGCTGTCCACTCACCACTGAGGTCAAACTCATAGTAGGTCTTACCTGGGAAGCCAATGATATAGGGCTCAGCTGCGGCCAACAGCGGATACTGCTTATAAGTGCGACCAGAATCATAGAAGGTTTGGTAGGTATCCGTGTTAGCATCCTTCTGATTGTTCTTACTGTAATAGTAGTCCCACAGGAAAGTATTTTCTACAGTCCTGTCTGCACCTGAAGCATCAGGATAGTTGAAGGCAGCTTTATAGACATCGCCTTCCTCTTCAATCTTACCTATGTACTCACGCAGCCAGTACTCGTGACCTATCTTAATACCCTTCTCATCATTCTCATCCACTTGGCGGCTACGGCTATAGAAATGGGTAATCTCACCCTTATCCTGAGTAGAAACGAGTTCTGCTGTGAACGGCAGACTGACAATCTCCCACCCCTTATCCTTATCGACATAAAGATCGGGCGTGCGCTGATGCCACATACGCTTGCCGTCAGCAAACGTGTAACTGATAGGACAATTGAAGTCGCGCTTATCTATCAGCAGATGGTCGTTAGTAGCCGTTGGCTTGCCATCGGTGAGAGTTGCCTGTATCAGGTGTCCGTGGACAGAAGTAGTGGGAGCAGACTTTACACGGCGATAAGCATCGTTTATATAATAAGAGGTATAAACAGGATCAACGAAATAGGTCGTCAGTACCTGATATGTCTTCTTATTGACTTCAGTGGAAGGAGCATACACCAGCAAGTTAGGCGTTTCACCCTCGTTGACAATATTCAGCAGTCCGTCTTCGTTGTCGAGCAATGGCGGATAGAAGTGTGTTGATCCACCAAGACTCCAGGTATTGTCGTTATGTCCTGCGAAGTCGATAGCTGTCATATTCGGATAGGCGTCCTTCAGGTCAGTATCCGTAATGGTCTTAGGAGCCGACTTGGCTGCCAGATATGCATAGAGGTTATAGTGAGCCACACCTTTCTCCTTGCTCTGATAGTAAGCAGGCGCACGATAGACACGATTGCTCGACTCGTTCACAGGCAGTCGTCCCCCACTCTTCACGATATGCGTCGGCCAGTCCCCATGAACCTGACTATTATAGCCGTAATTCAGCGACTGTCCGAAGAAGATGTAATCGTCGGGCCAGATGGGTGCATAGGTCACGGTAGAAGAATTTCCTTCAGTCACTACCCTCATGCGCTCGTCGTAAGCCTCGGGAATGGTTCCACCGGCATAGATAAAGTCACCATCTTTATAGCGATCCTCCACATAGCCCACATAACCATACTGAGCATCAGGTGAAGCAGGATAGTAGCCGGAGATTGGCGTCTCAGACAGTGTACCGTCGGCATTTGCCTTCAGGTACTTGTATTCCGTTCCACTTGTCAATCCAGCATGGTCGTGATAGCGCTTGTTCAGATAGAAGCCGTTCAAGTTGAAGGCCACGGTACCATTATAGAACTGCGTCTCTGTCATCGGAGTAGCCAAACCACGTCCGTTATCTGAGGTACTATAATGCTTGTTAGAAGGATAATAGCAATTGACAATCTGGATACCACTGCCTCGTAACGGATTGCCAAAGACAGCTCTGACATTATCTTCAGGCGTACCAGTCGTATTAATCCAACAGTTCTCCACATAGCCGTCACCCGTATCGACAACACCAGCTGATGTAAACGAGCCCGTCACACCGAGGTTATAAACGCTACCGCAGAGTTTTGCGAACAATGAATTGTTTAGACCGCTGATGGTATAACCATCGCCGTGCAGGTTACCCTCGAAACACTGGGTGTCGGTGCCGATAGGTGTCCAGTTGGTATAAGCCTTCGGACTGACATTGCTATTGAGAATGAACTCTAAGTCTGCCCCACCCTTCACATGCTCATCAAGTACAGCATGACCTGCCAATCCGTTCACGCTCAGATCGAAGAAGTCCTTCAGCAGGTCGAGTTCGCTCTTCGCCGGATCACTCTCACAGTCGCGGTTGTCGATGTATATCTTTGAGTTGCGCTCCACATCTGGATGATCTACATAGAGGTGATGCTCCTTATCCTTCATCACAGCATCAAGGTCGTGGTAGTTAGCCACCGTCAATGGCACATAGTTCGAGTAGGTCTTGCCCAGATAGGTCTTAGAATAGAAGGCCAGGAATACCTTCTGGTTCTGATACCAGTAGAGCGGTGTACCGTTGTTAGTGAATGGGACACCATTCTGATGGTTCTCCGCATCCTGCTCCCTATAGAACATTTCCCAACCACTGGTCAGAATCTCATACAGACCTGGATTAACGGATGGTGCCTTCATACCGACGGAATTACCTGGCAATACGGCAGGCGGTGCCGTCAATGGTCCAATCTCAGGTGCACCACTCTCGAGTTGCAGATGAATATTCACCACATGCAACTCGTTAACCAGACTGACACCATCACCCTCGTCATCAGCCTCATAATAGGTATATTGATAGACGACGCTGATAATCTTCTCCTTAGTGACATCCTTGGCGTTTGACTCACGCGAAACATAGAGCGTGGTGGTCTCCATCGGCTCAGAACCTTGAATGCTGAAGCCTTCCTGATAATTGTTCAGACCACTGAATTGATCTTCCGTGATAACAGCCCCCTCTGTTACGGTACCATAGCCGTCGTAGCAGTAATAGACGGTCTTGTCACTACTCGTCTCATTCTCGATGTTCACCGTCGTCACCTTGCCTTCGTTCCCTTCCGACAAATTGTCGAACTCCTTCTTCGTGAGGTCCTGACCTTTGGCGAACGGTGTACCGTGGTCGATGAAATTCTCATTAGCGATATACACATCCTGACCGCCTGCTGCAATGGTCAAGCGGGTATAGTGGAGCTTCTCATTAAGAATGTTCTCATAATCTTCGCTTGAGAGGGTGCGCTCGGCATCTGTGCTGATGGTGTGCTCAACACCGTTATTATCTGTGTATGTATAACCCTCTTCGCCCAGTGCCCCAGAATAGACGGCGACATACTCCACCGACTTTGGCTCGTCGTACGGATGGTGATAGACGTTGGTGTGTCCCTCGCCGGGATACGTCGGGTCAATCAGTACATCGAAGGCATCGTAGTTGAACTTGAACTTGTCGCGGCTCTCTGTCAGTGAGCACCATGCCTTAAGGGCACTGTAGTTCTCGCCAGCCTTGAAGTACTGTCCGCCATAAAGACCTGCAGTCGTACAGATATAGGCCGTCGAGAGGTTGTCTTTGATGTACTGGAGTGCGCCGGCATCATCAACGGGGTCGGTATTAGTCTTTCCGTTGTTGTATGCCTTGTATTTAGCAGCCAGTGCATCCAAGCTGGCATCCGTTCCCGACACCAGCTCGCCAAGGAGCACATAGTCCTCGTCGCCCAACTGTATGGTGTTGATGCAGACCATAGCCGGCTCGAAGTTGGACTTTGCAGCCGCCGGCAGCGCATTGTAGGCCTCCTTGGAAATGGCATTACCTGCCTGCGTAGTACCATAGTCTTCAAGGGCAACATAAGCGTTATCAACTTCGGCCTGACCTGTTGGTGCAGGACTCATGGAACTGACCGTAGAGGTGTAGTCCTGATAAACCTCGCCAGAGATAATCTCGCCCTCGGCGTAGTTACGTTGTCCGTAGAGACCGGAGGGTTCTCCGTCCTTCAGCCTGTAAGTCGGTCCCTCACGATAGTTAGCCTGTTGCGCTGCTGCCAACGCATCATAAGCTTCCTCCCGAATCTTGGCCGTTACAGCTCCTGCTTCGTCATTGATGGGCGTGTACCAGTCGTTCCAGTCCTTCGGGCTATTCATGTCGAAGGTCAGGGCATAGCCTGTGTCGTGACCGACGTTATTGGACGGATGGAACAGCGTAGTGAGGTCAGTCACCACAACACCCGTCGAAGTCTTCACGGTATGGCTGGCGGTCTGGAACTCCTCCCATGCCGTCGGCTGTGTGCCTGTATGGAGCGTCTTATCGTTCTCTAAGACATAAGTGCCTGCCTCGTAGGATGTGCCGTCAATCTCACACGCATCGACATTGACATAGGTATCCTTGACGAACAGCTTCTGCTCGGCACTCGTCAGCTGGTGCCAGTCCCACCATGAGATGACGTCGTTCAGGTAGTAGGTTGTTCTCTCGTTATCAACCTTTACGCCGTCAGAGGAAATCTTGGCCGTCCGATCCTCGTTGGCATAGTAGGCGTAGAGACTTGGCTGTACATTGAGCAGCGTCAATCGGCCATTAGAGCCTGCAGTAATAGTGAGCGGTATCTTCACCTCCTTGCGGTAGGCTGTAGCGGAACCGGCGTAGGCCGATACCTCCTGCTCATAGATATATACCTCACCCTTGATAAACCAGTAGTGGGCGGGCGACGACAGGTCACCATTGTTAGGATAGCAATCATCAACGATGCGCTTGCGCTTATGGATGAAGTTACCCGATTTCTGACAGTCTATCGGTTCTGCAGCAGCCGTGCTATAAGTATAGGACTTATGGGTACGCGCATCGTCACGGAGTTGCACCTCGCCACGATACTTAGTCATATTATACTCTGAGAGCAAGACGTTCTGATATTCCGGATGTTCGGTACGTGCACCATGCTCATTCTTGGCATAGACATAGCCGCCACCCTCGATATCCTTCTTCACATTGATAAGATCCAGCTCGATGATACCCGTAATCTCACCATAAATCTTATTGGAAGGTGTGCTGTTCTCAGTAGTCAACTCCAAGAATACACCGGAAGCCAGCGCCACTTGGTTCTCGCTGGTACCGTTGTTACGATCCTTCTGCGACATGTGAGACGTCTTCCAGTCATAGTAGCTGACATTCGGGTCTTCAACCTTACTTCTCTCCTTGCCTTGTTCGTCTGTATAAACTACCTTTCGCGGATCCGTGAACCTGACATCACTGGTCAGACTGCCCAAATAGTTCACAATGCTGTAGATACCGAAATAGTTACCGTGTAACGCCTGATCACCAGTATCCTGAGTTCGTACGGAACGCTGCTTGTTCAGCGACAACTCACCAATACGGTTGATGGTGTATTCCGTGGCATCGGCAACATCAGCCACACGGTCCTTGGCACCCTGCAGCACCAGACGACTACCGAACACACCGCAGAAGTCAGCGCGTTGGATGGTGTTCAGCAAACGACCAGCATAGATGGAGCAGAAACCGAACTGCTGCCAATAAGTCGTTGTTTGTTCACTCTCCGGCAGCTTATTGTATTCCGACTCGCTGATACGTTCGCCAGCTTTATGATCACCATAATCCTGCTGGCACTGGTATTCCAGTTCGAAGTAGGCACGCTCGCGGTTGGTCATTTTCCGATACTGCTCCAGCGTAATCTTCGAGTCCAGACCATAGTAGTCCGTACCATAGTTGGTAATGTTCAACTCACGATAACCACCCACCACCGACAGGTTGCCACCGCCGTACAATCCGCCTGTATGCTCTGTACCCACGGTGATGAAGTCGTGATGATAGACGTCATAGAGCGTAGCCGTGGTATTGCCGAATACCGTCGTGGCGTTGTTGTAGCTCTCACTGTTTGACGATACGTTACCACCAGCGAACACGGCATTATGGATGTGGACGCCTCGTTCTTCGGTGTCGTCGGTTGTCTGTCCGTCACCAGAATAGAGGTCTTGCCAGATGACGGGCCATGTGCCATCGTCGTTCTTACCCGGCAGGGTGTTCAGGTAGTCGGTAGGTACGTATTCGTAAGGACCATAAACACGATCAAATTCGACGCTATGTCCAGGTCTCACCTGCAGCATAGGCGAAATGACCACCTTACAGTCTTCCGTCAGTTTATTATTGTTGTCATAATAATAGTAGTGATTCGGTGAACCAGTGCCTTGGTTATGAGAGCCTGTAAAATAAGATCCGCTATAAACAAAGCCGACGTCACCGCCACCGAAGACGTTACCATCTCCTTCCGCGATGCCTTCCTCGGTGCCTATCTCACCACCATGGACATACACCTCCGTCTTTCCGAAGACATATCCATCAGTATAGAAGCCGCGAGTACCACCATAACCCAAGATATTATAACCCTTTCCACCACCGAAGATATTGCGCTTCACATGGCCGTTATACATCTCAATATGTGTACTACCAGCCTTGTAAATATCATCGAGCGTGCGTTCCTTATTATCTGTACCAGTCTCTTTCGTCTTGCCTCGTCCGATGGTGGCAATCTCACCGCCACCAAAGACACTGTTACGAACGATACCGCCCCATACCGTGACATTGGTAAGGTCAACGCTACTATTATCATCGTAACCACCACCAAAAAGGTTACCACAGTCGGAAAGGCGGTCCTTACCTACATGATCGGTCCACGTCTCGTCATTAACCTTTTCAATATATTCATACTGATCATCTGTAAGATCATCTGGAGTATCTGCTCCCGCTGTCTGAGTGTAATAATAGCCGATATAACCGTTGTTCATGATCAGGTTGGCAGTACCAAAGACAGAGCCACCCTCACCACCGCTATAGGCATTACGCTGAATGGCAGGAACGCCTTTATAGTAGCCATACCCTTCGGGCAGTGTAGTTTGGTCTTCACGGATACCGATGACTACATAGGTTTCACCAAGGATATCAGTAGTGGTTTCTGTCGTCGTCTTATCGTGATAACCTACGTCACCTTCCCAGCCGCCACCATAAACGTTACGAAGCGTACCACCTTCTATGTAGGCTGTCGATGAGGCTGTAAAGGTGCCTCCTTGTCCTTCCTTTGCCTTGTAATAGTCCTGCACAGCACCACTGGTACCGCCAGCATAAATATCCTTATTCACAGTACCGCCCAGCAGGTCAATATACGTTGTACCACTGACAACAGCATCGGCACCCAGACCACCGCCATAGGCGTAGTTGACAACGGTTGCTCCTTGATAAATATGAACGTTGGTATTGTATTTCTTGCCGTCCAAACGTGCCGCATGGGCTAATGGACTCTCTAAACCGGCATCCAATTTGAAGTCGATTCCGTCCTTATCCGTATAGGTCGTGCTCGTCTCGTATCCAGGAATACTGAGGTCAAGAGCCTCACCTTCATCGTGTCGCCACTGGGCCAGCGATTGCGTGTTCAGCACTTTACCGTTGTTACCACCGCCATAGACCTCATAGACACGGGCACCATCTTTGAGGTTGACCTCCGTGTACTGCGACCAGGTGTCAGCACCATAACCAGCACCAAAGACCGTTGCCAGATAGCCACTCTCTTTGTCCTGCCAGACAGGTGCACTGATATTAACTTGCCCGTAGAGCGTACGGTCGGCAGAATTGTTACCTCCAAAGATAGTCTTCACGCGGGCACCCTCACTATGGTAGTTCACCTGTGCCTCATACACGTCGCAAGGATACATGGGGTCAGCACCATAGGCACCACCGAAGATGTTATCCAGCTTGATCGTTGAGCCTTGGGGAACATTGATCATCGTACGACGGGTAATACCTTCTTCGTAGCTACCACCATATACTGCACTAATCTGACCACGCGCCAGATCAATGATAGCAGAAGCTTTATCTGGCAATCCATCGACATCTTCGTTGTTACCATTCTTATGGTCAACCAGAAGATTAGGATCTACTCCCATGCCAAGACCGCAGTTGGCACCAGCACCAAAGACCTCCACGTTCTGGAATTTCATGATGGTCTGAGGTATCTCTACCAAGATATAGCTTCGGTTCTGCATACTATCTACACCAATACCCTTTAACTTGCCCTGACCAGCACCGAAAATTCTCGATACGGCATTTCTGGCATGGGTATTTGGACGGAAATTCACAAAAGCATTGTCCAAACGTGGCTTGGTGAAGCCGCGCTTTGATTTGCCAGAGCCGGTATAAGTGTAGTCTTTAAAGTATGCTGATGTATAATCGTAGTCACCATAGCAGCCGCCGAAGATATAATCCACACGTCCTTGGATATATTCCATATAGGCAGAGGCATTGGCGACTTCTGCATTGGCAGCATTCTCAGGATTGTGTACCATTCCTTCTACATCGGTTTCTACGCGACTGATGAAACTCTCACTACCCTTGATTTGTCCGCCGAGATCATTACCGCCATAGACGTGGTCGCGAACCCAGGGGAAGCCCAGTACATCCTGCCCATTGGCATCCACGCCACTACGGCCAACGTAAGTCTCTGTATGTCCTAAGATGTCGGCATTACAGCTTCCTGCGAACGAGTTGAAGATACGTCCGTTACCCAGATTGATGACGGTATTACCGGCAATGGGAGCCTCGAAAGAGCCGCCATAAATAAACTCAGCCTCCGCCATATCGTCGCTGTCGTCCACATGCCCTCTATAGACGCCCTCACTTGAGCCTTTCATGTTGACATAGCAGCTATATCTTTCGTCGTAAGTAGTATATTCAAGTTTTTGGGTCGTCGTATTATAGGTTCCCTGACCTATGGCGCCTTTTTCTCCACCACCAAAGATCTGGAAGGTATAGCCAGCATTGAGGTTAATCGTCGTAGAGCCCCAAATCTCTGATTCTGCACCATAGCCACCGCCAAACACGTTGAGTGCCTTACCGAGCACGTCCATACCCTGCTCGTCGAGGATAACTCCTGAACGGCGCTCAAGAATATTATAACTTTCATTGCCATAAAGAATAGCCTCTCCCTCATTCTCCTCCACCTTGTCGAAGATGGCAAACTCACCCTTGCGATCAACAATAGAAGCATTAAGGTTGATGATGACATTACCATTCACATGGCCGCTGTTATAACAACCACCATAGATATTACCACCTTTCAGACGACGGTCAAGGTCAGTAGTAGCATCGAATGCAGAATTATCGGTAACTGGAGCAACATCTTTACCAGTAGAAGCACTGATGGTGTTCCATTCCAATATGCGGTTGCCATATTCATCGCGGATGTAAGTAACATTACCATCATCGTCTTTCACGATGTCGTAATTTGTATCTCTTTGAACCTTCCAGCGCATGGGCTGAATCTTCAGGCCACCGAAGTTAAGTATCAGCTTGTTGCCGATAGTTCCTGCAGGAGAACCTTCAGGAACAGGGGCGGGATCACCTAACAAACCACCCAGATACTCTGCATTCAGACCGTCCTGAGCATAGAAATTAGCATCGTTACTACCACCCACCAACTTTTCAAAGACAATCACCTTATCATTGAAATTAATGGTCACGGCACCGTTCAGCTTCATGCTACCCACATTACCACCGCAGTAAAATGAACCAAACTTGGTAGAATATGGATCATAATTATCGTCGAAGACGACACGTGGTTTTACATCCATGGCCACCGCATCCATATAAGCTTTAAAATTGTCTCCATCGGTCAAATCAATGCTGTTGACAGTTTTCATAGTGGTCAGGATGTCGTTTGTCACCATGTTTTCACCATTGTTGCCCAAGAACACCTTGTCAGCAATCACATAAGAGCCAATCTTCAACTCTGCTGCTTTAGTGGGGTCATCGGCATGCAGGGTGGCACTATTTCCCCCACAGTAGATGGCACCGCCAATAACGGTAGGATGGTTGGCATCTGTTCCTACCACACGGATGGATACCGACTCGGCATTGGGACGGAAGGCATTCAGCGCCATCGTGGAATTGGTACCTGGATCATAATAGATGTCACTATATATGTCGTGGTTCTTATATTCGGCCTTATCGGTATAGGGATATGAACCGTTACCGCCACCATAGACATTACCCTTGATACTGCAGTGAATACCTACGGCATTACCACCATAGACGTTGCCTGTGACATCATTGCCACCATATACATTATTTATATCACCAGCATTAACTAACAAACGGGCAGCATAACCCGCAGGGAATGTTACACCACCGATGATTTCCTCTTCAATGTCGTGCTTGTCAGGATTCACGTCAGCCATACGACAGCCGCCATAGACATTGTCAACCTTGAGATTCGGAGAGTCAAGCACAAGGAGGATACCGTTCGTATAAGTCATGGCTCCCTGATTACCACCACTGTAGAGGTTACGAATCAGGCCGCGTTTTAAGTTCCACGTCGGACGGATAGCCATTTCGGCCATATTATTACCGCCAAAGAAACGGCCTATCTGGAAGGCATCACTGCTTGGATAGGAGAGACCGGTATTGATTCTCATCAGTTTGAAGCGGGCATCAGTAAGCAATTCACCATCATTTTCTGTCGTGACTCTGGTATCTTTGATACTGCTGACCACCTTGCTGGGGTTATCGACGCAGATGACCGTATTGGATGTGATGGTAGCATTATTACCACCACCATAGGCATAGACAATAGAACCACCAAGGATTTCCAAGTAGGCTTTACCGAGTTCCGGTGATGACAAACTTGTCGTACTGGAAGCCACCTCTTCATGTGTCACCTTATCCTTAACAACCGTACCTGTGCCTGAACTTTCATAGTCGTAATAGCCATTACCACCGCCAAACAACTGACCGATATAGATAGGTATCTTATTTTTGGTGTCACTTGTAGTTTTACCATACGCATCATCACCCTCTGATGCGGCATTAATTTCATCTTGAGTATAATTTATGGCAGGAATTGGTGATATGCGCACAAAAGCATTCCAGCTGTTGTCGATATCATTTTTGCCTGTTTCAGTGCCTACCTCTGTCAATTCGGAAGGAAGTTCTGTTGACGTACCAATCGTTCCCGCAATATCATTACCGCCATAGACGTAGTCGGCAAGGATATAGTCAGAGGCATGTTCACCATCAATGTGGACGAAAGCACTACCACCAACGTCAGCCATACGGGCGCCGGCAAACACAGCATGAAGATTGCCTTCATACACGGTAACCTTAGAACTTCCACCTGTATCTCCGGCATTACCGCCACCATAGATGCTACCGCCGATACTAATCTGCGCCTGCGACTGCTTCCCTGATAGCAACAAAAGTATCAGGAACAGCAATCGAATACTGTTCGATGGGAATAACTGATATGTTCGTTTCAACGTCATGGTCTTCTTTTCTTCATTTACAGTCTTTACTCAATAACTTGGACAAATTCCGCGTCACTATCCGACAATACATATAAATAGGTGGGGATGACCTTCATATTCAATTTTACTTTTTTGCCTCTCGTAATATTCGTAAGCACTGTTGCCAAGTTGTTCACTGCTTTACGGTCTTTATCGATCAAGTTACCGTCCTTGTCATAAATATCATAGGTACTTTCTATCGAAAGCGTTGATCCTAATGACGAAATACCTGCCCCATAAAAGCCTGTAAATTCTATAGGTGTTGTCACATCCAGGGCCGTTCCTTGTTCATTTTCAGACTGATACAGGATCAGTTCATCTTGGGCAGTCCCAGAAGGTGTGAATTCAATATTTGTTATCGGATTGGTCCCATTATTGTTCATCGTCAGCGTGATCACTGCTGTTACTTTTTGGGCACTTGTACTTTTCATCACCACTTTCTTCAGTTTGATGGTGCGGATGGCATCATAGGTAGCATCGACGCTTAAATTGAAATCCATCGCTGCAAAAAGGTGATCCACTAACAACGATACACCAAAACCTTCTTCCGTATTTTCGGGTGCATGGTATTTGAAGGAACCAGCCACCACTTTTTCATTGGAGGCAAGCTTGCCCTTCACGCCGATGACCACACAGACATCATCGGTAGATAATGGTGCCAGATTTTCGATCGTCAATGTCGCTGTATTACTATTGACTGCAACACTGGAATTACCATTTGTACCATTGGCATTCGATGGCAAGAACCCGAATACATGATAGTCATTTCCAGGTTTCACCCTCAGCGATGTCGTAGTGGATGTCGGATAAGTCAAAATATCACTTGGAATTAGAGTTGTATTTCCATCATCAAGGAACAATTTAACAGACATTGGATCAGAAACATTTGTTTCATCGCCAGAACGGGTCATTCCTACTACACGCAATGGCTCTCCTGGAGATTCGTTTATATTTGAGTCTGTACACCCCATGAACAGACAGCCCCACCCTATCTGCAGTGCTGCCAGCATACTTGTATATATGTTCCTATAGATCTTCATATCTTTTCCTTTCCTGTTTACCAATTATATATATTATGATCCGTATTTTTCCGCTCCCAATCAGTCACATCAATACTACTGATTGTCAGCGTTTCTTTACCCGTGAAATAGCCATAGACTATCCACGTGTGATTACGGGTGAAATCGCCAGCAGAAGTCATCTCGAACTCAGTATATTTCGGCCAACCTTCTCCACCATTACCTATGGTGTAATAAATCCTTCCTTTCAATTTTTGATTTGACTCGCGGAGATAGAAGCGGCTCAATTCAACCAATTCATAAGGTTGGCCTTTGCTATAAACTCCTTCTGTATAATGACCTGTCAGTCCTTTATCAATCAAATTTTCATATTCCTGTCCCTTCAACTGCGCTGAGTTATTCGGGTCCGGGTCGAATGCATATCTGGCAGGATAGGTGCAGGTGGGGATGGTTATTGACTCCAGTCCTGTAGCCAAGTCCTGAGCGCCCAAGTAATTACTGCCTTTGATATTGGAGCGATTATTTGTATAATCATACGGACCATTGAGGAACAGATACTCTTCTGCAGGAATCATATCCGCATCAAGAGAAATACTGTTTATATGCAATTGATCCGTTTCACCTGTGTCTGACCGACTGAAAATAAAACGTATCTTGGAGACAGCACGCACCACTGTCACTGGATCATTAATCTTCAGCAACGGTGTACTGGCATTATTAATCGCCTGACCTTTCAACACACCCGACATAGGCAAACCTTCTGACGGCACTTGAGTGGTCAAAGATGGCGTCAGCCCGAAGTAGCCTCCACTTAAAGTGGCATTATCAAAGGCAATCTCAGGAGAACTTGCTGTCAGAGTGATTCCTGTATTTGAGGGCTTGACATTGGCCGTGACATAGACGTTTACCTTAGGCAATTCGTTTACAAAATCCTCGTTCACCGACATCTGATAGGTTCCTCCCACGAACGATGACGGATTAGCGATATCCAAGGAAAGATGACCTACCACTTTTCCAACTGTGAAATGCGCTGTTGCCTCACTGACGAACACCCAGACATCCATGTTATTCACGTTCTCATCAGCATTGGAGTTAACGAGCACTGGTTCGGAACGCGTCACCACAGGATGCTCGGGCGTAAAGATATTGATCTGAAGCTGGTGTGTCGTTGGCTTGTTATTGACGCCACCGCCGACAGGTTCACTGTCACTGCCACCACAGGCCGTACAGAGCAACATCAGCATGCTGCTCAGCCAAAGGGCCATATGTCTATATTCTTTTCTCATCTTACTCTTCATCAGGTCCTTTAAATTCAATCGTTTGCGGTGTTGCCTGCTCCCATTTCAGATTGATCTCAACACCCACTTCCAGTCGTCCACTCTGGATGTTTGGCATGACATTGTAGGCTTTTGCCAAAGAACTGACCTTCATACTGATGACAGTCGTATGGTCTTGCGTGAAGACGCGGTTACTCACATCGGCCTGCTCACTTTCAGACAGATTGCTGTCTGGCGTTCCATTAGAGAGTTCCACCTTACCTGCCAGATAGAACTTCGTGCCGCGATAGACAATGCCATTCTCACCTTTGAAGTCCGTTCCGCTGTTATTCACTAACTCCAGAATCACCGTCACATCCTCGTAATCATGGGTCTGCATGACCATAGTGTAGAAGGGCGATGTCTGTGAAGTTGTCAAATACAATGGATCACTGCCCAAATAACTATCATAGACAAAGTGTTCATTGTCTTCCGATGCGCCATCGAGCTTCGGGGTAAAGTCGAAATTCACAGGGTACTGTCCGCTGACAATCAGACCTGTTATCGGGAAGGAATAATTATTATCATTCGTCAAACTCACAAGGGTGTTATCAGCATCATTCAAGGTACTGCTTGTTGCCAAAACAGAGCCCTGCAGACGGGCCACGCCATACTGCATGGGATCCACAATGGCCACCGCTTTCGTATTGTAAGAGACAACAGAGCCCGACGTGTAGAGGTTATCTACCACATCCTTCCATGTCGTAATACCCGTTCCGCTATATTTAGAAACAGGCACCTCATCGTCAGAAGTCTTGATCAGGCTATTACCATAATAGTAGAGCTCTGCAGGATAGGTATAGCGATTGATAGAGCTGACATTGGCCGTATTCGTGGTTTGAACCTGCGGTATGAAGCCGTAAGTGTTATCAACCACCTTCCTTCCCCATTGCAGCACAGCAGCACCGTCGGGAAGATGTCTGTGTGAGGGATAATTGTCGTAGATGGCAATATCGGCGGGTGTGTCACCAAGACTGGTAACTTCGTTATTATCATTATAGCGAATTTCAAATCCATCATATTGAGAAGTAAAATCTGTGCTTAAGCCTATACCTTTAATTCTCGACTGGATCCCATCTGCAATGGCCCACTCAGGTTTGTCCGCAGTATAATCCTTTTTGAAATCTTGGAGTTTCCTGTATAATTCATTCACATAAGCTTTTACATTCGCAGCGGAACCTGCGATGACACCATACTTACCAGACCCCAGAAAACTGATAAAACTATTATAAAGTCCCATCAAGGTTTCATTTATTAGATTGCTTTTACTCCACCTGTATTCAGTTGCACCCACAGTTACCTTTGTATTGGCAATATAAGTCAGATAGTCCGCAATCGCCTTTGCTTCATCAGGTGCATTCTGGTTTCCAGTCGTCTCGTCAGTATCATCATAGATGGTCTCTAGTTCGAAGCTCAAGTCTCCAGCTGACACTGTCAATCTTTCAGGAATATAGTTCATCTCTTCACCTGCCACCTTCGGTATCAATGAGCCATAGAATACTTTGTCATTGACGCTTGCAGCGTTTTCAGGCTTTCCTGTTTTGGCCCCCTGTCCGTATGTCAGGAAGGAAGCAACACCGTAATTCAAGAATACCTTCTCATAATAGCGATATAACTCATCGTTATTACTTTCGTGTATTGGGGTATAATAGTCCGAAATGGGATTACTGATTACAATAATCGATGGTTGATCGCTTTTAGTAATCTTCCCGCGCTTTGTGAAAGGAATGATGCTCAGCTTGCTGATGCCACGGAAGCTACTGGCATCACCCCCGCTGGTCACGCCTGGATCAAGGCGTGTACCGGAGGACGATGGCGGCAGCGACAGGGCCAGATCAGCAAGGACGTATGAAGGCTCCGTTGTCGGGGTCTCCGTCACCTCGTCCTGCTGCTGACAGCCAGTCAAAGTCACTGCCGCCATTCCTGCGATGATGAGCATCCGTTTCACTATTTTCTTATACCTTATTATATATTAGGATAGGATTAAATACTTGGAGTCAGTTCCAGACCCTCTTCCCACTCAAGGTTCACGGATGTACCCAGCTCAATGCCCGGGCTCGACAGGTCGGGAACACCGTTGGTGGCATTGCCTAAACCATCGGGAATCGTCGGAGATTGGGGATACTTACCTGTCAGCGGGTTGGGCAGTACGGGGAGATCCACCTCACCATCACCATCGGTATCCCATCCGGGGCCGCCATGAGCTGGATCGGTGATAAACGTATCGGGCGTGCCGTCGTTATCGATATCATAGGGATCAGCGACACCGTCACCATCAGCATCCACACCGGTAGGCAGGCCTGTCGTCGGATCAAAGATATAGACATCGGGTACGCCGTCGCCGTTACGATCAGGTGTCTGCGAACCTTTCTTGATGTTCACAGTCAACTTGGTCTTGTGATCCTTCATGATGATCTTATTCAGGCTGTTCGGGTCATAGTTGCCGGCAGTCGTCGGGTCGAGAGCCACCGTCATATAGAAAATACCTCCGGCAGGAATGGTTCCGTCAGCACCCTTGAAGGCCTGACCATTGTTGACGAGCTCCAAAGCAGCGAATATCTTCTGGTTGGTCTTCGTCTCCAAAGCCAGCGTATGATTAGGTGTTGTAGTCGGAGCACCAGGCTTGAAGGTTAAGTTGGAGGCTGCCATCACACGGTCATAAATGCAGAAATTCTCGTTACCGGTTGATTCAAAGGCGTAGTTCACACTGTTCTGACCACCAAGAAGCAAGCCCTTCAGCGTATAACCATCACCATAATCTACAGCCTGACCATCACCATCATAGATGGTACCACCTGACTCCATCTGAATCTTGGTATCCAGACGACCTACAGCATATTGCACAGGATCGACAAGGGCTACCGAGCGGGTGCCGGTGAGGACCTCATTGTTCGTCTCATCATAGATGGTGCTGATGACGTTATCCCAACTGTTCTTGTCGCTATAATTGACAGATTCAATTTTAGCGGAGGTCCTGATAGGTGTGCTGACATGATACCACAGGGCAGCAGGATAGCAGTAGTCAGTGGGCTTCACCTTAAAGCCAAGCGTATAGTTGGCGGTCATGTCAACAAACATGTTTGCCTGCAGGCCGGTGGCATTCCAACGGCAACGGGCAGCACCGTCGGGGAGTCCGATATTGGCAGGATAACCAGAATAGTCTGATATCAGCTTCACAGGCGTATTGGCTATGGGCTCATAGCCGGAAACACAGGCATCTTGGATCATACTGCGGATTTTGTTAGCCAAAGGACGGGCAGGATCAGTAGATTCAACGTGATCCAGACCAAAATAGATCTTGTCGAGAATCAGGGCCAGACAATTCGAAGAGTAAACCGTAGTGCCGATAAAGTTCTTATAGAGAGCAGCCAGCACGGGATGGGTGGTGGTGCTCCAGGCATTCTCGGGAGCATCACCAGAAACGGTGACATTAGCCAGTCGTGACATCAGCTGGATGATGGCACGACCCACAGCATTATCCTGCTGCTCCTCCAGGCTGGTGTTGATCTGTTCCAGCGAGAAGTTCACGCTACTTGCAGTAGAAAACTCACTCTCGGTGAGTCCGTTATACTTCAAAACGCCGTACTTGAACTTGTCGTTCATCGAGGTCAGAGGCTCATCGACATAGTTATCTACGGCCTTTCCATAAAACAGGAAATACTTAGTTCCTACGGGCACGAACTGATCGGCATAGACCTTGTAGTTCACTGATCCCGGCTTCTCCAATGCCCTGATGCTGCTCAGACGGATGATGTCAGCCAACTTCGTTGATGCTGATCCCGGAACACCACTGAAAGGTATCAGACGGATATTGTCGATACCACGGAACTGGTCTGAGGTTTCAAGTTTTTGCACAATGTCGCCCTCCATACGGGTACCACCGACCACATTTCGGGGCAGGGAGATGACGAACTCAGGCATCACACCGGCTTTGCCTTCCTCATTGTAAACCACGTTGGTCGTGTCTTCGGCATCACGACCCGAAGAACACGCTGTGAACATCGCCGAAAGCGACAACCCAACGATACTCATCACGACTAAAAAACGATTTCTCTTCATACCTTTATTTATTTATAAAATGATCTCTTCATACCATAATCCATCCTCCCAACTGAGGTTGACGCTCAGTCCTACTGTAGGCTTTGGGGTTTCCAGGTTCGGCAGGCCGTAAGTAGCTGTCGCCAAACCTTTCAGGGGTTTGGGCCGTCCGTAATCATCCAGACCTGTGTCAGGCTTGCCGTCACCGTCGGTATCGGGATAACCGCCCTCGATAGTGAGAGCCACTGTGGTGGCCTTATCACGGCTGAACACCTGGTCGATACTGCCCGAAGTGTAGTTCTGACCTTCTTTAGGTATCAGGTTGGCCACGAGGTAGAAAGTGGCACCATGCACAATCACGCCATCGGCTCCTTGGAAGTCGTCACCGTTGTTCACCAACTCCAAAGCGACCTGGATATCCTTATCTGCCGACGTGCCCAGTCCGAGCACGAAGTTCTCTTTCGTGAAGACGCGACGCTTCACCTCCTGCGGACCACCATTCAGACCAGTGTCGTAGATGGCAAATTCCTTGCTGCCTGCCACGGGCTGGAAGTTATAGTCCACCTCACGCTGACCACCGATGATATAGCCCTTCAGCGTAAAACCATTAGTCACGTTGACAAGCTTGCCTTTTGCATCATACATATTGTCGCTGCTGGCAATACGCGTCTTCAAGGCGAGCTTACCAACAGCGTAGTTCACCTGCTGCTTCATAGCCACCGACTTGGTGTTCTTTTCTACCATTGTGGAAGCTCCACTATAGAGATCGTCGATCAGTTCCTGCCATTGCTCAGAGAGGGTGCTCCCCCCCTCTATGGCGGGCATCGCCACTTCGGCATCGCTGGCCAGGATGTCTGACAGCACCTGATACTGCAGGTTCATGGGATAGCAGTAATCATTCATCGACGCGATGTCTAACTGCTTGCCATAGGCCTGCACATCGGGAACGAAGAATTTCTTCTGCGTATCGTCCCACGCAATCCGGGCAGCACCCATTGGCAGGTGTATGTCATTGGGGAAATTCTGATACTCTTGCTTCAGGTCAACCATCGTGCTCGTCGGTGTCGGAGCGGTGGTGCATACCGATGCTATCTTAGCCTTGATGGCATCGGCAAGCTGTCGTCCAGTTTCACCCTCAGGTGTCTGGCTGACTACCATATAAACTTTGGCGAGCATGAGTGCCACATGCTGGGAAGAGAGGGCCTTCAGCTCGATGATGCGCTGATAGGCCTCATTCAGATTGATTTCTTCGACCGTTTCCCATCGGTCGTTAGGTGCGGCTTCCTTACTGGTCACAGCCATCAGCTCATTCAGCAGGTCGAGCAGCTTTGCGCCAGCTGCACTACCACCGAAGTCAGCTGCAGACTTGCAGATCTGCACGGGCTTAAAGCGGACGCCGCTATTACCCTGATAGGTACTCTTCGACAGACCTACCACCTCGATGATGCCGTTTTTCATACGGTCCTCATGGGTGCTGGAAGGCGCCGGGGCATTACCATAAAAGCCGAAGTGGGTCGTTCCCACCGGCACGCCGACCTGTCGGAACTCAGAGACCTCGGTAGAAGTGTTTTCACCGGAGATGGTGTCGCTGGAGATGAGTTCATCCTCAAGATTCTTGAACTCAATCATCTCGCCAATCTTCTTCGAATTGGCTGTCGGGACACCATTGAAGCAGAGCATACGCGCATCTTCCAAGCCATCCCCCAGCGTCGTCGGATTAACGATCGCGGAGTCCATACGGGTCGTGGCCTTATGACTACGATGTTGGGGAATCATGGAGAACGCAAACCTGACGTTCACAATCTCAACCGGCTGTTCGCCTCCATTCTCGCCACCTGTCCCATCCTTGGCACAGCCCAACAGCAGCAGCGACAGCAGCAGCGACATCCATCCTATGATCCAATTCTCTCTCTTCATCATTCGTTTCGTTCGTTAAAATCGTGATCGTAATCATTTAAGTATCTATCACCAGTCCCGGCTTCCAGTTCAGGGTCACCGAGGTACTAATCTCGGAATTGTCAGGGATAATCTCACCTTGATCCCCTATCCTACACTTGATAACCTTGAGCTCTCCGGCACGCAGAGGCACCTTCAAGGGAAGAATTGTCTCTGTGACAGATTCCTCGCCTGGGGTATTTCCCTTGACAGGGACATAGACGCGGAACTCCCACAGGACCTCGTCGGAAGGCTCGGCAATAAACGGCTCCTCCGTCTCAATGATCGTTCGGGTAGCAGCCCGTGACGATTCGGGCGAAGGGAACGTCACGGAGCAAAAAGCCTGCTCGCCCACGCCGCCTAACTTAACCAGGGAGGTCCTCACGATCGGGGGTTGACGGTCATAATGGTAAACACTGTCACAGATACTAAAGCCCGTGGCAAAACCTGTACTATAGACACGGACTTCATCTATCGAGCCATAGTTCTTGGGATCGATCACCAAAGCGGCGGCACAGTTGGCCATGTACAGGTGGACATCAAAATTCTGACTCACATTACCCAACACCTCCATCGGCTGACGGGCGGTAAAGATACCTGTCGTATGGGAGTCGATGGTGTCGCGTATAATCTGGTCGATCATCGAACGGTGACAGCGGTTGTCATACATCACGTCCACGATCTCGTTGTCCACCACGTTTGCCGCTGCCAGGTGCATGTACTGACGCATCGGCAGGTTCAGCGAGTAGCTCGCCTGGTTCGCATCCATGATATGTTCGTCCTTCTGCAACAGGATGGAGTCGCCCACCGTATCATAGAACGAGAGATCGACATCGTGGGCGAAGTCGGTGAAGATACCAGTCAGGTGTTGCTTCAGGGCATTGGCCAACTGAATATCCGTCTGCGTCGTCAGCTGCGTCGTCAGCTCCGTGGTCATGTTCGTCACCAACTTCAGCTCATAGTCCACTGTGGCCTGTGGTTCTTCCTCGTAGCAGTCGCTCAGATCATCATCAATCACACTGCAAGAGGCAAGAAGCAAAAGGACAGGCAACAGCAGCGGGCAAAGCGTCGCCGCCCTGCCTCGCATGCCGTTTACCGTTATGTTACTTCTTCTCTTCATTCAATTACAATTTTACTTCTTTCCACACGGGGCAGCCCCCATCGTGAAATTATTGGCCGAGAACAACGTTCTCGAAACTCAGACCAGTTGACCAATTAAGATCAACACTCAAGCCAACAGACATTTCTGCTGAACGCAAATCTGGCACAGTCACCATTGCTTTCTTCAAAGATTCCGCACCTATAACAAAGTTTGCCTCAGTCATATAGTCCTGAATAAACACACGACGCTCCTTAATAGTACTACCATCGGCGTTGTATGGTGGAAGTGCATAATAGTTTTCATTTGCCACTGAGGTTGCTTTAGTCGGATAAGGCCAAGTAATACCTGCGCTTCGATCGGTAGTGGACAAGTTGCCATCAGGATCTAATTTTCCTGAAATGTAGAAAGTACCTCCCGTAGGAATCAAGTTAGTCTCACCCCAGAACGGAGCACCGTTGTTCACAAATTCAAGGGCCACATAAACTATATTTTGTTTATTGCCTTGACTAGCAGCATTCCAGTTGTCCCAAACTAGTGTGTAATTGGGGATAGACTTAGCACCTGCTGAAGTATATGCTGGTATCGTTTTTTGGTCGTCCGTCAAAGCATTATCATATATCATACAATTCACGTCACTGCCAGACTTAGCTACATAATCCCATCCCATCGTTCTATATTGACCACCGATAAGAACGCCTTTCAAAGTAAACAAATTCGCATCTGCAGTCAAATTATTCGGGTTTTCAGTAGGATGCAACCCTTTGTTGTTATCCTGCAAGGTTTCAGCACCATAACGCACTGTTGCTTTTAACAAAGAGGTTCCATAGTTAATATTCTCTTGCATACCCACACTTCGGGTAGAAGAAAGCACTTTGCCATTCTTTTCCCAACTATGGCCTCCTTCATCAAGCCATTTACTATCATCATCCCAATTCGAGGTGCCCTGAGGAAAGATTTCATGAGATGAAGTATGTGTACCTGCAGTCACTCTTATTGGACTATTGCCAAAATAGCACAATTCAGCAGGATACATATAGTTGTAAATATCGAAACCTTCTGCCACTACGGTTGTACCTCCCATATTATAGGTGGGTATAAGCTGTCGATACGTATATTCTACCCCAGTTATCTTGGTCGTTTCTGTTGCATCGGTTGTTATTGAACATGTCAACACTGTTGAACCGTCAGGCATACCCAAGATAGAGGGGAAATGCTGAAGTTCAATGTAATCATCACTGGGATTATTTGAGGGTAATTTATTAATATCGTTTGCCGCCAATCCTGAATTGGTTTTTACGTCATCTATTTTAGCCCAACAAGAAAAAGACTTATTTGAATTCAAAAACAACTTCATATTATTTCTAATAGCACCTCCAACAGCCTTAGCGACTGCTTCCTCAAGATTAGTAGGTGTTGCAGAGGCCACTTTATCGATGACGGTATAAAGATCTACAAGCATCCTTTCTACTGCGGTTCCAGACCCTGCACGTAACTCATTGGTATTGATAGTATTAAATGTGACAAACGCATTTGCCAAGATTTCTCCCAACTCAGTTATGGTCCCAGTTGAACCAGGATTCGTTGTCTTCTTTTGCAATATTTTAGAATCACCGGAAGTAACTACTTCCGCATAATCAGACCACTTCAAATTAGTGACATCTCTGGACTCTGCTGCATATGAAGCAGTGCCTGTATAGGAAGATGCCATAATCGTATTTAAAACAGTCTTGATCAATATTCTATACTGATCAAAAGCATCTCTTGAATCTCCTACAGGAAGTTTTTGACACAATGAAAAATAAGCATTTGCCAGATTGGTATCCTCGTGGAAATCAATTTTTCCTTGTTCATTATCTGTTCCTGTTTTCATAGCCTTACCCCAAAACATCAGTGCATTTGTACCAACAGGAACAGAAAGTTCCAGAATACGGCGCGAATTATCCTCAGAATTAGGTCCAATAGCACTTTGTCCAAGGACGGCACCAAGAGAAAACTGTTTTGAGGCACTTGCTGATGATGAAGACACATGTTGTCCATCAGAACCTAATTGGAATGACATCAGAGCCGATTTATCCATTCCTCGGAACGTATTGGTCGATAATGCCTGAACCGTTGCCTCCGACATTCGTGTAGTCGCTGTATTACCTGTCGAAACATTAAATACAAAGTTAACAGAGACTTCGCCCTTCTTTTCATCATAATTTGGACTCACATCCACAGTGTCCTCACTGGACGAACAGCTGGATAATCCCACTGCGCCTGATAGTGCTATCGCACCTGCAAAGGCATAAAAAAGATTTTTTTTCATACTCATGAAAGTTTTATTTGTTATTACTAATTTTTTCTGTTTTCTATTGAATTCACGGTTGGGCAGCCTCCAACTGGCGCAGGTTATCCTGGGCATTGGCATTGCCATTGGCTGCGGCACGACGGAAGCAATCCAGAGCTTCGTTACGCTGACCGCAGAGCCAGTAGGCTACACCCAGAGCGTTCTGAGCACGTTCATCGTTACGGACCGTCAAAAGCAGGCGCAGCGCCTCGTGGTGACAGTCACTACAGTCGGTAGTGAGCAGCTCGCTGGCCTCGTTAATCGTGGCGGCAGCCTTGTCAGGCACATAGTCATAGTAGATACGGATATAGCCTGAGTTGCGCTGATCTTTCAGGATATGCTCCTTGATATAGGCCCAAGTGCGGCCCTTATCCAATTGTTTGATGCGGCGTTCACGAACGACAGCCTCCTGTTCCTGGTCGATGATCTCAATGACTTTTGCCAGATCGACATGGTTCGCCTTACCTTCCTGCACGATATCGTTTAACTGATCGCGGAAATCAGCCCATGCCTCACCACCGCCAACGGTATCAAACAGTGAGTCGGGCACACTGACCTCCTGCTGGAGATAACGCTGCAAGGCCAAAGCACGATTGAGGGCTAACCGCTCGTTAGTGGCAGGATTACCTTCAAACGAAGCCAAGCCAATCAGTTGTATCTTTTTCACACTACTGGTGGAGTCGGTCATAATCTGACGGGTAATCTCCACGATGCGATCCAGTGTGGCACGGTTATCGCGGTAGTCGGTAGAGAGGATTGACTTACCTAAATCGAAATGAACGAAGAGAGCATCTTTCTCTTTGCGGAGAATACGGGTACGGTCGTAAGGCCGGTATTCGGAAATATGGGCAACCACCGCATTATCTTGCTGAAGCTGACCTGCCCTACCCTTGAATTCCGGTACAGGCGAAAGTGCAGGGACAAAGGGCAGAACATCTACCGCTGCCGTCATAGGCTCTTCCACTGTCGGCAACACTTCAGGCCCTTCCACCTTACGGGGGCGACCAGGGATGTTATAGACGATGCTCACACCGGCCTGAGGCAAGACGATGACTTTCTTTTCCTCCCCTAGTTTCTTACCGCAATGACCGCACTCATAACGATCGTACTTGGTATACCCGATGGCTGCACCGATGTGGGCTTCGAGATTCCAGTAACGACCTAATGGCCAGGAATAGCCATAATAGGCACCAATGCCTCCAAAATCACCCTGGTGACGCTCATCACGAACAGACTTATACAACCCGAACGGGAACTTGATCTCAGCGATATTGTAATGGCTATAAATGAGATTGAAGCCAAAGAAATGATGGACATTTACCGAATCGGTCCAGTAGCGTACATCTGGCGCCAAGAGTAAATGCTTAAATTTCTTGGATACACTTTCGTCTGTAGGCCAGGGACGGTAACCTGCCGTCAAACCCAAAGACCACTGCTCAGACAGGCGGGCACCCATTCGTAAGTTGGGAGTCAGCGTCGCATCATATAGCAGATTGTTGCTGAGGGTAAAATTCTGTGCGTTTACCTTCTTTACACTCACAATAGCCAAAAGCAAAATGCTGGCAATGGTTAATAAATTCAATTTATTCACGATAATTATCATTTTAATTATGCAAAGATAAGGATTTTCTTATTAATAAGGTAAAAATTAACTGTTAATTCATTAAAATCTGTCGTTTTCTTCCAACAATTTGTCATATTTTAACATTCGAACGTCTCATACCAATCTCAAAAATTACAATAAGACTTGACAAACAAGAAGAAAATGTGATATGTATTAGAAAAACAATCTGTCCGTAATTGATTATAACATTTTGTCAAGAGCGTTTAAAATCAGATAGTTAAGTTATATTGCTTTACAAGAATTTGTCCAATCGACAAAATCAGAATAAACTTGACAAACCAAATTACCCCCCCCTAAATTGCTGTCATTTTTTCACGATATTCAGAGGGTGTCATGTTGTAGATCTCCTTAAATGTACGGTTAAACGTAACAGTATTGCTCATGCCGCACTCCGTAGCTACCGTGGAAATGGTGTACTCAGGATGCTCCAACAGTAAGACGGCACCATACTCCACACGTTTGGTATTGATATAAACCGAAGTATTGGAGGCATCGGAGTATTTGCTCATCATCTTACCAAAACGGTTCTTGTCAACACCAATCAGGCGCATGAGGTCATCACGACCAAGACCTGGCTTGAGGAACAGACGGTCACGCGTCACCTGGGTGTCCATCTCTACAAACAGGCGGTGATCCTCGTCGTCAGGCTCCTCCTCCCCCTCCGTCGGCTGGTTGTCTGGGAGTTTGATGGAGCGAAGCTCTTCGATGGCTGCCACGACTTCTGGCGACGTTTCTGGCTCACCGTTGATCACGGCCCGACGATAAGCATCGAGGACATGGACCAGTTTACGCATGTCACGGAAATGACGGCGTTCGTTACGGACGTAATAAAGGATAATCAGCGACACAAGACCTACAATCACGATGGCAATACCCGCCAGAATAAGCCACTTCGTCTTTGACTTGGAAACCGACTGCTCCAACAAGAGGTTATAGGTGGTCTGCATCTGCTCACCCGACTTGATGATATGGAGCTTATGGGCTACGACATCTACCTGACGGCCATAGGCGGCTGCCTGCTCATAATTGCCCATATCCACATGGAGCAGCGCCTCACGGTTGAGGGCAGAGAGCATACGATATGAGATGGTATCGCCCTGTTCGCGCAAAAACTCACGGTATCTGACAATAGTACTGAGAGCTTCGTCGTTATGATGGCTGAGCTGCAGATAGTCGTAGATGTCCATATCGTCAATGGGATTACCGCAGGTGGTCTTCTTCCAGGCGGCATAGGCTTTGTTGGCCTCAGTCATATCACCGGCATGGGCATACATACTGGCACGGAGGGCATAGACCTGACGTAAGCCGCGTTCCTGTGCTTTAAGCATGATGGCAGGCGACGGGTAGATAGCTTCGGCTTCCTGATGTTGCGACATATGGATGGCATCTTCATAACGACCATCGCGCATGTACATCTTTAATAATTCACCATAATAGTTACGCAGTTCGATATGTTTGTTCCCATATTCCGTCTCACGCATGATCTCGAGACCCTCCAGACAAGAGGCATAGCCCCTGTCGATCTGGCCGTGATAGTGGTGCTGTTTACCACTCATGAAGACAGCCATCGACTCGAAGGCATTGTCACCCTTGGCTCTGGCCATTTTACGGAGGTTGTAGATGGTTCTGATCAGGTCGTCGTTGAGATTAAGGGCATCGTAACAGTCCATCAGCCGCTTATAGAGGAGCAACTGTACATGGGTGCTGTCACGAAGAGAGGGTTCAGCCTTGACACGCTCGAAGAAGGAGAGGGCTTTCAGATAACGACGCATGTTGTAGTTCAGGTCGCCTTCAGCAAAGTCTATTCGCCAAGCAGGTTCCGTCTGACGCTCACGGACGGTATTGAGGATGGTCTGGGCCGTATCAGGACTGGTGATGTCATAGACATAGGATTTCGTGACAGACAGCAAGGAGTCGGGCAAGGTTATCCGTGCTTCGCCAACAAGCGATGCAAACAACAGACAGATGATCAGACCACTCTTGCGTAACATCTCAAAACCTTTACAGACTATCCATTCTGTTCCCTTTCCTCCAAGAATTGGCTCACCTGCTCCTGCATACCACGGGTAACGGCAATACGTCCGGAACGGGTGTATTGCAGGACACAACCAAAGGTGTCGAGCGCACGGAAGAGAGAGATAATATCTTCTGTCAGTCCGAACTTCATCACAATGGTATAAGTGGGGTTCACCTCAATAATACTGGCTCCATAACGACGAATGGTACGAGACACTTCAGGGTTTTCCAGCACCATCTGAGTGGCGAGCTTATAGAGTCCTGACTCACGGATAAAAAGTTGGTCGTCAGTAAAATAGTTCGCCTTCACCACATCGATCTTCTTCTCAATCTGGTGGACAATCTTGATGATCTGATCCTCGTCGCTCCAAGCCGTAATCGTGTATTTGTGGACACCTGGGATACTGGAGGCCGATACGTTCAGACTCTCGATATTCACCTGACGACGGGTAAACACAGCAGTCACCTGATTCAGAATACCCGCTACGTTCTCAGAATAAACCAACAATGTATATAATTTCTTCTTCTCTTCCATAATCTTAAATCTCCAACATCATTTGATCTACATTCATACCCGGAGGCGTCATCGGCAACACGTTGTCCTCCTCAAGAATCGCACATTCAAGGATATACGGACCTTCTGTGGCAAGCATCTTGGCAACAGCTGCCTGCAGATTCTGACGATCCACAACAGCCTGATAAGGAATACCATAACCCTGTGCGATCAACTCGTAGTTGGGGTTCATCATCTTCGTAAACGACTTACGGCGCAACCAGAACATATCCTGCCACTGACGTACATTGCCAAGGTAGTGGTTGTTCATCAGAATCATCTTCACAGGGGATTTCTGCTCCATGATGGTACCGAGTTCCTCGATACACATCTGGAAACCACCATCACCCATAAAGCAACACACGCAACGTTCGGGGGCTGCAAAGGTGGCACCAATGGCGGCTGGCATACCATAACCCATCGTACCTAAACCACCACTGGTACAGATACTACGCTTATGATGGTATTTGAAGTAGCGGGTAGCAAACAGCTGGTTCTGACCCACATCAGTAACCAGGATGGCATCATCGGGCACTTGCTCTGCAACAGCGTTGACGACTTCACCCATACGCAATGGACCCTCCTTCGGATGAATAGCAGGCTCAATAACCTTCACACGTTCCTTCTCATCAAGAGGCTTGAACGAGTCGATCCATTCCTGATGTTTGTTCTTATTAATCAACTCTGTCAGTGCAGGCAGTGACTCCTTACAGTCAGCTACCACTGCGATATCGGTCTTGACACATTTATCGATCTCACTGCGGTCTATATCCAGATGGATGATCTTCGCCTGCTTGGCATAGGTCTTCACATTACCTGTCACACGATCACTGAAGCGCATACCAATGGCAATCAGCACGTCGCATTCCTGCTCCTTCATGTTCACGGCATAGTTACCATGCATACCCAGCATACCCACATTCAACGGATGATTGGACGGCAGTGCCGATAGTCCAAGCATCGTACGACCTGCGGGAATATCGGCTTTCTCAAGGAATCGCTTCAACTCCTCCTGGGCATTACCCAGTTCTACGCCCTGCCCTACCAACGCCAACGGTTTCTTGGCATTATTGATCAACTCAGCAGCCTGACGGACTGCCTCATGATCTAATTTGGGGTAAGGCACGTAGCTTCTGACGAAGTCCACCTTCTGAGGTACCCAGTCAATCTCCTCTGTCTGCGCATTCTTGGTGAAGTCGAGCACAACGGGACCTGGGCGTCCTGTACGGGCAATATAGAAAGCACGACTGACAGCCCATGCCACATCCTCGGCATGACGGATCTGATAGCTCCATTTCGAGATAGGCTGTGATACACCAACAAGGTCAACCTCCTGGAAAGCATCTGATCCCAGGGCGGCAATAGGCACCTGACCTGCGATCACAACGATTGGTGTGGAATCAAGCATGGCATCGGCGATACCCGTCAGTGTGTTTGTAACACCAGGACCGCTGGTTACCAAGGCCACACCCACTCTGCCACTGACTCGGGCATACCCCTCTGCGGCGTGTGTGGCTCCCTGTTCATGACGAACCAAGATATGATCAAAGCATTTTTTCACACCACGCGTATAGTCGAAGAGCGCATCATAGACAGGCATAATCGATCCACCTGGATAGCCGAAGATCGTCTCAACACCTTCAGCCTTCAAGGCACGCATCAGCGCCTTCGCTCCTGTAATTCTGTCCTTTAACATCTATCTTTTTACTTTCTTACCTTTTTACCTTCTTACCTTTAATCAATGATCCTGATTCCACCTTTATCGGCTGATGATACACTCTGGGCATAAGCGCGAAGGGCCTTAGAGACCACACGGTTGCGCTTCAGAGGCTGCTGCGGACGGGCTGCCAGTTCCTCGTCAGAGAGTTTCACGCTGATACTGCGTGAAGGGATATCGATCACAATGATGTCACCATCCTTGATCTTGCCGATGTTACCACCATTGGCAGCTTCCGGAGAGATATGACCGATACTCAGACCACTGGTACCACCTGAGAATCGGCCATCAGTAATCAGAGCGCACTCCTTTCCAAGATGCATCGACTTGATGTAAGATGTAGGATAAAGCATCTCCTGCATACCAGGACCACCCTTTGGACCTTCGTGGGTTATCACCACACAGTCGCCACTCTTCACCTGTCCACCCAGGATACCCTCACAGGCATCTTCCTGGGAATCAAATACGACAGCAGGACCTTCGAAATGCCAGAGACTCTCATCCACACCAGCCGTCTTTACCACACAGCCGTCCTGGGCGATATTACCAAAGAGCACAGCCAGTCCGCCATCCTTCGTATAGGCATGTTCGAGGTCACGGATACAACCATTGGCACGATCGGTATCGAGAGTGCCCCACTCTTCAGACTGCGAACCCATCTTCGTAGAGAAACGGTTGCCAGGAGCCGTCTGATAGATACGGTTGGCCTCTGCATCGATATGACCATCAACAATACTGTATTTCTTCATGGCCTCAGCCAGCGTCATGCCATCCACACGAACGGCTGAGCCATCAATCAGACCACCTTTATTCAGTTCATTCAGAATACCAAGAATACCACCGGCACGACCACATTCCTGAACAGAATACTTCTGGGTGTTCGGAGCCAGCTTACACAGACAGGGCACCTTACGACTCAATGCGTCGATATCCTTCATCGTAAAGTCAGTTCCTGCCTCCTGGGCTACAGCCAACAGGTGGAGCACCGTATTAGTAGAACCACCCATCGCAATATCAAGCGACATCGCATTCAGGAAAGCCTTACGGGTAGCAATACTACGAGGCAGCACACTCTCATCACCATCCTGATAATAGGCAAAGGCATTCTTCACCACCTGACGGGCTGCTGCCTTGAACAATTCCACACGGTTGGTATGGGTAGCGAGGATGGTACCATTACCAGGCAGAGAGAGACCGATAGCCTCTGTGAGTGAGTTCATCGAGTTGGCAGTGAACATACCAGAGCAAGAACCACAGCCAGGACAAGCACATGCTTCTATCTCCTTCATCTCCTCGTCTGTGACAGAAGGATCAGCACCCTTTACCATCGCTGTGATCAGGTCGGCATTCTCACCACGCCAGCGACCAGCCTCCATCGGACCACCACTACAGAACACAGTGGGGATATTCAATCGCATAGAAGCCATCAGCATACCTGGGGTTACTTTATCACAGTTGGAGATGCAGATCATCGCATCAGCCTTGTGGGCATTGACCATATATTCTACAGAGTCGGCAATGATGTCACGTGAAGGCAGCGAATACAGCATACCATCGTGACCCATGGCGATACCATCGTCGATGGCAATCGTATTAAACTCTGCCGCATAGCAGCCCATCTTCTCAATCTCTTCCCGTACGATCTGCCCTATCTCATGCAGATGGGTATGACCTGGTACGAACTGTGTGAATGAGTTAACGATGGCAATGATGGGCTTGCCAAACTGCTCATGCTTCATGCCTGTAGCCACCCAAAGGGCACGGGCACCAGCCATTCTTCTGCCTTCGGTGCAGACAGCACTTCTCAACTGATGTTTATATGAATCCTTCATATCGTAAAGTATTTAATTCTTGGAAATTAGGTGCAAAAATACATTAATTCTGCCAATTAGCCAACTATTTCGGGATTTTTTCGTATTTTTGCACCAAAATAATAACAACTAATTACATTCTAAAATGAAAGCGAATCTACTAACAGTATTTCTAACAGTCAGTTTAGCAACGTTGGCACAGCCCCGTCAGGAGACCATTCTCACCGATGATTGGAGCTTCTCACGGGATCAGCAGACATGGCAAACTGTGCGTGTGCCTCATGACTGGGCCATCGCCGGCCCCTTCGATAAGAAGTGGGATCTGCAGAATGTGGCTATCGAACAAAACGGTGAGACGGAAGCCACCGAGAAAAGTGGTCGCTCTGGTGCCCTACCCTGGATTGGCGAAGGCTATTACAAGCGCACCATCACGATTCCAGAGGGTTGCACCCATGCCGAACTGCTGTTTGATGGAGCGATGGCAGAGCCAAAGGTCTATCTGAATGGAGAACCCGTTGGTGAATGGGCTTATGGTTATAACACCTTCCGCGTTGATATCTCTGACACGATGAAGACGGGCGATAACCTGCTCGAAGTGCATCTGAAGAATGTCGATGAGAGTTCTCGTTGGTATCCTGGTGCCGGCATCTATCGCCCTGTGAAACTGATCACCACTGGCGATAGTTATCTCGACCCCTGGATGACCTATATCCGCACCACTGCCATTGATGGCAACAAAGCCACCATCGATATGATGGCAGGTATCGGCAGTGATCTGGGAGGAGAACAAGACATTGAAGTGGAGCTGCGCGATGCCGACGGACGGATTGTAGCCCGACAACATGATTCCGAACTGAGTGACGGTGGTGCGGTGTATCTGACCTTTAATGTCGAGCATCCTCACCTCTGGACACCTGAGACACCTTATTTATATAATGCCGTCATCAAATACACCAAGAACGGACAACTGATGGATCAGATCACTCAGAAGTTCGGTATCCGCACTGTCAAAGTATCAAAGGACGGCGGATTCCAACTGAATGGTGTTACTCGAAAGATAAAGGGCGTTTGTCTGCATCACGACCTTGGTCCGTTGGGTGCTGCCATCAATAAATCAGCCCTCATCCGTCAGATCAAGATGATGAAGGAGATGGGCTGCGACGCCATCCGTACCTCGCATAACATGCCCTCACAGATGCAGATGGACATCTGCGATTCACTTGGCATGATGGTGATGGCTGAGAGTTTCGATATGTGGAAATATCCTAAGTGTAAAAACGGCTATGCCCGTTTCTTCGATGACTGGTGGTATAAGGACATCGAGCATCTCATCCTGGCCAACCGCAACCATCCCAGCATCATCATGTGGAGCATCGGCAACGAGATTCCTGAACAGGGCAGTGCCGAAGGCAAGGAACTCTCAGAAAAACTGCAGCAAGCCTGTCATAATCTCGACTCCACCCGTTATGTCACGCAGGGTCTCGATCATGCCGAGGCTTCTATTGAGAGTGGTGTGGCCAAACTGATGGATGTGCCAGGTTTCAACTATCGCGTACATAAGTATGACAACAATATCAAGCAATTGCCACAGGGATTCTTGTTGGGTTCAGAAACAGCCTCAACAGTCAGTTCACGTGGCGTCTATAAGTTCCCTGTAGTACCTGACGACAACTCCCGTTTTGCCTCATGGGCACCTGGTTATGACCCCAAGGCACTGGAGAAGGCAGATGGGCAGTGTTCCAGTTACGATCTGGAATATTCGCCCTGGAGTAATCTGCCTGATGACGACTGGGTGTGGCAGGATGATAAGGACTGGGTGATTGGTGAGTTTGTATGGACAGGCTACGACTATCTGGGTGAACCTTCACCTTATGATGAATACTGGCCCTCACGCAGTAGCTATTTCGGCATCTGCGATCTGGCAGGACTGCCCAAGGACCGTTACTATCTGTATCGGAGCCATTGGAATAAGGAAGCACACACCATCCATCTCCTGCCCCACTGGAGTTGGGGACTCACAAAGAAGGACAAGGGGAATCGCATCGGAGAGGTGACACCTGTCTATTGCTATACCGATTATCCCACAGGCGAGCTCTTTGTGAATGGCAAGAGCCAAGGAAAGATCACAAAGAATCCCAAGGAGCGTCTGGACCGTTATCGTCTGCGCTGGAACAATGTGAAATACGAGCCAGGCGAAATCAAGGTCGTAGTCTATGATGCCGAGGGCAATAAGGCTGGCGAACAGACGGTAAAGACTGCTGGCAAACCAGCGAAACTACACTTCGATACTTGGACAGCCAATGAATCATTCAAAGCCGATGGTGACGATCTTGCCTTCATCACCGTCTCACTGACAGATGCAGAGGGCACCCTGATTCTACAAGCGGATGACCAACTCACATTCGAGGTCACAGGTGCAGGCTCATTCGAGGCCGTCTGCAATGGTGATGCTACCAGTCTGGAGTCGTTCAAGGCGCCTACGATGAAACTTTTCAATGGTCAGTTGGTCGTAGTGGTTCGCAGTGCCAAAACAGCAGGTACACTAACGCTCAAAGTAACAGACGAGACTCGTCACCTGAGCGCAACCACAACGATCAAGGTTATATAAAAGAAAATCCCCGCCAGTTGGCGGGGATTTATCATTTATTTCACTTCCTCAATGATCTTTGCTCCTTCTTTCAGAGCCTCCATATTCAGAGGAATCAGCGAATGGTGACGCTCTGGCAGTGTCTTAAAGAGTGCCTTCTCCACACCCTTGTCACTCACCACAGGAGCCACCTTCAGCAGACCACCTAGAACAATCATGTTGAACACCTTACCGTTTTTCATCTCGGCAGCCTTGTCCATCGCATTGATCTCGTAGATGGTGATGTCCTTACGCGTAGGTTTGTTGATGATACCAAAGCCATCGTAGATCAGGATACCACCAGGCTTGATCTTCGGCTCGAACTTCTCAAGTGAAGGCTGGTTCAGCACTACAGCGATGTCATACTTACTGAGGATGGGCGAAGAGATACGCTCATCGCTCACGATGACCGTTACGTTGGCCGTACCACCACGCTGCTCAGGACCATAGGCAGGCATCCAAGTCACCTCTTTATCCTCCATCAGTCCTGAATAGGCCAGAATCTTACCCATTGAGAGCACGCCCTGACCTCCGAAACCTGAAATAATTATCTCCTTTTTCATTTGTCTGTCGTATCTTTTAAGTCACCTTTGGGATAGAAGGGGAACATATTCTCCTTCATCCATTCATTAGCCTTAGCAGGTGTGAGTTTCCAACCACTGTTACAAGTAGAAACAAACTCCACGAGTGAACTACCCTTACCAGCCATCGATGCCTCGAAAGCCTTGCGCAGCGCCTTCTTCGCCTTGTTGATAGAGGCTACAGACTCTACACTCTGACGAGTCACATAGCAAGTTCCCTCCAGACCAGCAGCGATATCAGCCATCTTCAGGGGATATCCATGCAACTGGGGATCACGACCATAAGGACAGGTAGAGGTCTTCTGACCTATCAGGGTCGTAGGAGCCATCTGACCACCCGTCATACCATAGATGGCATTGTTCACGAAGATGATCACGATATTCTCACCACGGTTCAGGGCGTGGATGGTCTCACAGGTACCGATACAAGCCAGGTCACCATCACCCTGATAGGTGAATACCAGACGATCAGGCCAGCAGCGCTTGATACCTGTAGCCAGTGCGGGTGCACGACCATGGGCAGCCTCCTGCCAGTCTATATCTATATAATTGTACGCGAAGACGGCACAACCTACAGGTGATACACCTACGGCCTTATCCTCCATACCCATTTCCTCGATGACTTCGGCAATGAGCTTATGCACCACACCATGACTACAGCCTGGGCAGTAGTGCATATTGTTGTCGTTCATCAGCGTCGGCTTCTTGCAGACGATGTTCTCTGGTTGAACTATTTGATTTCTATCCATTGCTTTTATTAATTTTGGCAACGGACTTCAGGACTAACACGACTTTTCTTAGTCCTTAAGTCCTGTTGTCCGTTGCTACATAATTTTCTCTTTTAACGCATTTACGATTTCTTCAGGATCAGGAACGATACCACCCAGACGACCAAACTGCTCTACAGGCACAGCACCGTTCACAGCCAAGCGAACATCCTGCACCATCTGACCTGCGTTGATCTCAGCCACGAGGATACCCTTCACCTTCTTCGACAAAGCCTCAATCTGCTTCGTGGGGAATGGGAACAGTGTGATAGGACGGAACAGGCCGACCTTGATACCCTGCTCACGGGCAATCTCTACGCTCTTCTCTGCGATACGGGCTGCAGAACCGAAGGCTACGATAGCATACTCTGCATCGTCCATCAGCTGCTCTTCATAGCGAACCTCGTTCTCCTGAATCTTCGCATATTTCTCCTGGAGGGCGATATTACGCTGCTCCATAATCTCAGGCTTCAACTCGAGCGAGGTAATCACCACACGCTCACGACCACCCTTCGGCTTACCAGTAGAAGCCCAAGGACACTGCTTGATCACCTCCTCGTCCGTACGACGGGGCTTGAACGGGGGCAGCACCACCTTCTCCATCATCTGTCCGATGACACCATCAGAAAGAATCATGGCAGGGTTGCGATACTTGAAGGCCAGTTCAAAGGCGAGATCGACGAAATCTGCCATCTCCTGAACAGAAGAGGGAGCCAGCACGATCACCTTATAGTCGCCA
>Ga0265300_10000092_pt1 | contig 98021 bp, 69 predicted proteins | sample AusTroGonzalo_MG_FD_193482 | JGI IMG/M metagenome (GOLD analysis project Ga0265300, IMG submission 193482) | Bovine rumen microbial communities from tropical cattle in Woodstock, Queensland, Australia - Gonzalo_03 | ecosystem: Host-associated > Mammals > Digestive system > Stomach > Rumen ... | reverse complement strand
TCTTCTATCATACCACACTGGAATACTGTAGTTGTCCAAATGATACAATAACGACTCGACAATTGAGTGCCTGTCTTTGCTTGAAAAGCAGAAAAAAATCCTCATAATCGTGCATTATCGTTAGTTCATAATAAATCTGATTCTTGTTTATTCCGAATCGTAAAAATCGCTGCAAACATACGCATTATTCTAATACAAGCCTCAACTATTGGATATTATTTTTTCCTGATTATGAAGGATGCTTTTGTATATAAATGGACTCAACAACCAGCAATGACCGTCGTTTATTATCAACGTGATGACTTGTGTCCTTGATTAGGACAAACAGCTGTTTGTGTCTTTGTCAACAGCTGATTATCATATTCTTTTATCCCTATACCCACCCCCTTACATCGGGGGTGGTGGGTATGGGTATGTATATGAATGTCTCTTTCTTTCTCTCTTTCTATATATAAGGATAGAGAAAAGGGCAAGATATTGAAAACCAGCAAGTTATGAGGTTTTCTTTTTGACCGTGGGCAAGATATTGATAACCAGTAAGTTGAATTGATTTTTGAGGGCTTTGCTTTATCTGTTTGCCGGCTTTTAATGTGCAGCCTAAAACAGCCAATGCTTGGGCCTGTATCCTGCGGGAAATCCAAAGGAAACCAGTGTGTCGTCCAATGTCCGTTCCGTGGTTTCCCGTTCTTCACACCGCCGTTCCCTCACAAAGTCGCAAATCAGGTCGCCGATGTCATATCCGCTGCCGTCCGCCCCGATTTCTTCCGCGTAGAGGTGTGCGCAGTCCTCAACCCCTGCAATATACTTGGCCGCATTGTCCCTCCATTGCCGTCCTGCCTTGTCACTGTCGGGGAACAGGTAAACGTCCCTACCTCCCAAAAGCGTGCGGTCACCGTCAAGAGTGCTTTGGAGAAAGGTTGCACCGCCCGTGGCCAGAAACACGTAGTCGCTGAAGATTCCGTATTGCCTGCGGGCGCACTCGCAAAGCAGTGCGCTCTTCTCGCTTTCCACAACCGCGATTCTCGCGGCTGTGCAGCCGATTGCGTGCCGCAAGCCGAAAAGATGCTTGGCGGGGTTGTAGCCGTCAATTTTCAGTGTGTTGTGCGCCCAGTACATCGTCCTTCCCTTGTCACGGTGGCCGTCGGACTTGTACGGTATGATACGGGCGGTGGTGGCCGTTCCGTCCCCGCTGAACTGCCAGAAGGCCACACGGCAGCCGTCAACAGCGGTTGCGCCATATTTGTCCCACACATTGTCGGTCAAATCTTTCCCGAACATGGAATAGAACCATTCCTTCAGGCAGTTGCGGACACTGTTGGCTCGCCACGCCTCCCATCTGTCGTTCATCGGTACAAGGGCTGATTCGGCGCGTTCCTGCTTGTGGACGATGTGTCGGAAGTGTCTTGTTATGGACGGAATGTCCTTGTCGGGGAATTTTTCATACCCGCAGCTGTTCACGCGGTCGCATTTTCCCGCCAGGGTGTCACGGTTCCAGTCCCCTGCAAAATGATCCCAGTATCGGCTGAACTTCCCTTTGTGTCCGCATTGCGGGCAGCAGAATTTCACCGTTTTGCCCGTCAATGGGTTCTTGCTGGTCAGCTGGTACCGTTGTGCTCCGTATGGGGCAATCCGCCTTCCTTTGTCTGCCGTCATTGCCATTGTACATGCGGGTTTCTTTTAGTTGTCATGTTTTTTGTAAAGTTTCGGGTTATGGCTTTTCCCGCTGGCACTCAGCACCTCCTCCAGAAAGCCCTGCCGGATGAAGTTGCCCAATTCATTGCGGAATTGTTTTTCGGACAGGGAGTCGCCCCCTCCAAGTTCCTTTCTCGCCTTTGCGTGCGCCTCCTCCAGTTCATTCTTTGTGAACGTGGTCTTGCCGGGGTTGGAACCCTGCGCCCTGTCGATCATTGCCCTGCACATGTCGCCGTCACTGACCTTGGGAGGTTCGTAGGGGAAGGACAGCTCCAGTCTCCCGTCGCCTTTGTGCGTGATGTGGAATGTCTCAAAAGGCGCATTCCGCGTGTGCTGTGCCGTCACGATGGAGGAAGAGCCGATGTCTTTCGCCTTTTCCACCATGTACACCGTTTCGGCTTTCCGCTCGTACTCGCTCCCCAGATGGCCGCGGCCTTTTTTCACATTGCTTTCGGTGTTGTGCAATATCGCTATGATATGGGAGTCTGTCTTCTCCGCGAGTTCCATGAGCAGGCTTAGCATCTGCGAGGATTCGGTGTTGTTGTTGGTGTCCGTGACAAGGTCGGCCACCCCGTCAATGAATGCGACATTCGGCCTGTTGTTGAGCATGTGGTCAACAATCAGGAACAGCCGTCCCCTGCTGTTCTCTTCGCGGAGGCGCATATAGGTAAGGTTTCCCTTCTGGACTGCGGTCAGACCGTCGGTTATACGGTTCCGCATCTTCGCGGAATGGTAGTTGCTCTGCTCCGTGTCGAAATAGGTCACGGTCGGTGAGGGAATGTCGCTTGTGACAACGCTGTCTTCCCCGCCGTCATCACCGTTATAAGCCAGCAGTTCTTTCGCCATCATGATAGCCAGTGACGTTTTACGGCTTTTTGCACCGCCGAATATCAGGGAAAGGTCTCCGCACGACCCGGTCCGAACACCTTTTATTCTGACAGCAGCGGGCGGCGGGTTCCGGATTAGGCGTTCCGCATCCTGTTCGGTCATTATGCAGCCGCCATCCGATTGCGTGCAGCAATCCCCGTCCCAATCGAGATGCTTGTGTATCAGGCTGGTCGCCCCGCTGTCTCTTGGGTCGTCGGTCTTCGGAGGCGGGATGGCCGTCCGCTCACCCTTTATTATTGCGCCAAGGGCACTTCGGTTTTCCAAAGTGGTTTCCATAACGGTATGCAGGCGTATTCGTTATGCCTTATCTCAAATGGTTTGCGCAATACTGCTCCGCCTGCTGCTGCAGTTCCTCCGCCGTGGGCACCCTGTGGGACAGCAGCCATTGCTCCACCTCTTCGCGTTTGAAATAGGTGCGCTTCCCGCCGGGGGATTTGTAGTGCGGGATTCTGCGCAGGTGTACCAGTCTGTAGATGTAGTTTTTGCTCATCCCCGTGAGTTCGGCCACGTCGTCCATCGTCAGGACGATTTTGGAGTTGCTCATGGCCTGGGCTTGCTTTCTGACTTCTTCCATTAATAGTTGCAGTTCATTGTTCATGTCTTTTGGGTTTAGAATTATGCCGCAAAAGTCAGAAAAAAGCAAATTTGTAATATGAAGTTATTGCATAACTCCATATTCGTAATGCATTACGAGATTATGCCTTTTTATTTGGCAATCAACGTGTTGCATTTATAAAAAACTTTTCGGAGACAAAGATTTTCGATCCCTCTGCGAGGCGGTGAAAGCCGTGAAGCACCTGTCGATTAACCTTGTTATCTCATCCTCCCTCGGGTTGTCGCTTGACTGGAGGGACTTTCTGTTGAACAATCGTTTGAATTTGCCCCAGGGTGCTCTTTGAGGGGTGTCCGAAATCCTCATTTCAAGCAATTCGGAAACCTTGACGGCAAAATACGCTATGTATATCGTGGAAACAGTTTTCCCCCTGTAGAGTTTGGTCTTTTCCCACTCAAAATGTTGTTGGTCGTCACTGACTCTTATGAGACCTTTGAGTATCGCAAACCGAAACAAGTCTTCCGCCCTCTTCTCGTTCGGTTTATACAGTTCGGCCACCAGTTCCCAAACCGATTGGGGGTGCCCCAATGTTTCGGGTTGGTTCGCGGCATCATCTTGGTTGTGGGTGCCGTTCTCTTCGGCGGCGGGTTCTGTAGTGCCCTCATTCGCGTTGCCGCCATTGTCACCGTCGGCAGGACAAGGGCTTGTTTCGGTCTCGCATTCGTAACCGAGCAATGGTTCGTACTCGCCAGTGAATATATCCAGCACATCCAGGCATTCGATGTATTCGTTGCTCCAAAAATACTTCATTGAGGGTCTTCCACAAGAAATCCCCCTCGTGATCTTTTCAAGTTTTCTGGCATATTCCATAAGACTGTCGCCATCGTTGTTGACGATATATTCAACAAGCGGGCAGAAACAATCTTCGAATTGGTCAGCGAACTCCTTGACTGATTCCAACATGTCCACGGTTTCAGGATAAAACTCTGTCCGCAACCATTCATTAAACGGGGGGAATGCGTTCGTCAGTTTCCCAACCATTTCCCACGCCAATTCTTCTTCCATGCCGAAGACCAGATAATCTTTCCAATCGGGGAAGTGGGCGGCTAATCCCTCGCTGAGATTCGGTATGTTCCAATGTTCATCATCTTTCATTAAGTCAACCAACCATTCCGTAAAGACATCGTAATTCTCTCTTTCCGTGTCTCCAAAGTCCAATTTCCCTGTTGCTTTTAATTCCGCCTCCAACACTGCTATTGGCTTGTAGTCAAAATCAGCGAAATCATTCAACGCTTCCAAGTGGGTGAAACAGATGCTCTCAAGTTTCGCAAACGCCTTGAGCATATCCATTTTCGTCTTAATCTTCATCGTCTCCTCCTTTCGTCTTGAAGATGTCGCTCACTTTGTTGACTGCCTCTATTTTCGCGCTGTTCACCACCTCGGCGTAAATCTGGGTGGTTCTGATTTCGGTATGGCCCAGCAGCTTGCTGACCGTGTACAGGTCAACCCCCGCGGTCAGGTTAAGTGTGGCAAACGTGTGCCGCGCCGTGTGGAATGTGATGTTGCGGTCAGTTATCCTTGCCGCCTCCGTCCACCTGTGGATATGTTTGTTGACGATTCCGTGGGAGGGGAGTGTGAACACAAACTCCTCTCTGTCGGCTCTCGGAGGCAGATTCTTGACCGCCGCATCCGACAGCGGCAGATACAGGGGCTCGGATGTCTTCTGCTGATAAATCTCCACCATGGGTGTCTTGTTGACCGTCTTGATGTGCTTCCATTGCAGGTTTTTGATGTCGCACAGCCTCAACCCGCAGAAGCAACTGAACAGGAAGGCGGAACGGACATCCTTGTTCATTTCGCATTCCGTCTCCATCAAAGTCTTCACCTCCTCGATGGTCAGGTAGGTGCGTTTCGTCTTGGCGCGGGTGAGCTTGTCGCTCCTCTCCAGAAGCCAGCAGGGGTTGGACGGTATCAGTTCGCGTTTGAACGCCACGTTCAGGATGGAGACCACTATCCGCGAATATATGGAGGCCGTGTTGGCGCTCAGCTTCTGGCCGTTCGCCTGGACACAGTCGTTTTTCAGATAATTGTTGAAACCTTGGACGAACTTTTTGTCCACATCGCACAGCCTTACATCCTTGCCCCCGTATTTCAGGAGCATTTCCCCGACTCTTCGGGTCACGCTTCTCAAACTGCGGCTCTTCGTCTCCAGCGACTTCTGGTATTCCTCAAGCCACACGCTCAAGAGGATTTTCCCTTTGTGCTTGTTGATTCCCGCCTTCCCCATGGTCAGTTCCTCGATTCGTTTGGCCTTGATTGCCGTGGCCGCCTCTAAAGTCGTGCGGTTCTGTATTCTGTCGGCGGGAGTCCGTTCGGGGATGAGGTAAAGCCGCAGGAACTCCTTCGGCTGTCGTTTGCCGTCCGTGTAGGTGTCCAGATAGATGCTCCGGTTCCCGTTCGCCAGTTCCTTGAATCTGATTCTCACCGGCTCCTTGACTTTCTGATACTGTTTCTTTGCCATAGACATTCACTTTTAAATCGGTGGCAAAGATAAAATTTATTTCAATACAGGGGACAAACAAGGTACAAAAATAATCAAAAAAAGGTCATATAAGCGAAAACAAGAAAACAGCCTGCTATATGTAATATGTTGATATATAGTTGTTTTAGTTGTTCTTGTTTGTTTTTGTTTGAGTTATTGAATTTGTGTGGGGTTAATTGCACTTGTGTCTCTTTAGGCTTTTTTTCGGCCCCACATTGCGCTCCTTCGTCGCTTATGTGGGGTTAATTGCACTCCGTGCGTCTTGCCTCTCCGAGGCTGCTCAAGGAATTAATTATCAATTAATTGGCGACGTGTCCTACTACCATTTCCTCCTTCAGGTCGTCGTAGTCGAGTTCGACGGAGTCGCCGGAGACGAGCGTCATGTTGAGGATCTCCTCGGCGAGTACGTCTTCGACGTACTTCTGAATGGTGCGTTTCAGCGGACGGGCACCGTAGTTGGCGTCCCAGCCGTTGTCCACGAGGAAGTTCTTCGCCTTTTCGGTGATGGAAATCTCGACGTTGAGGTCCTTCACGCGTTGCAGCACCTTCTTCAGCTCGATGTCGATGATTTTGCCGATATCCTCTTTGTCCAGACTGTTGAAGTAGATGACATCGTCGACGCGGTTGAGGAATTCAGGTGCAAACGTGGCTTTGAGCGCCTTTTCGAGGATGCCCTGCGCAACTTTCTGCTCCGCAGCTTTGGTGGCTTCGGTGCTGAAGCCCATGCCGGTACCGAAGTCTTTCAGCTCGCGCGTGCCCACGTTGGAGGTCATAATGATGATCGTGTTCTTGAAGTCAACCTTGCGGCCCATGCCGTCGGTGAGCTGACCTTCGTCAAACACCTGAAGCAGAACGTTATACACATCGTGGTGAGCCTTCTCGATTTCGTCTAACAGCACGATAGAGTAGGGTTTGCGGCGCACCTTTTCGGTGAGTTGACCGCCCTCTTCGTAGCCTACATATCCCGGAGGCGCTCCGATGAGTCTCGAAACGGTGTGCTTCTCCATGTATTCGCTCATATCGATGCGGATGATCGCATCTTGGGAATCAAAGAGATACTCGGCTAACACTTTTGCTAAGTAGGTCTTGCCGACGCCGGTAGGACCGAGGAAGATGAATGTTCCGATCGGCTTGTTCGGGTCTTTCAAACCGGCGCGGTTTCTGCGGATGGCTTTCGCCACCTTCACCACTGATTCATCCTGACCGATGACCACACCTTGCAATTCAGTAGCCATACTCATCAATCGCTCGCCCTCGTTCTTGGCGATGCGCTGCACCGGTACACCGGTCATCATGGCAATCACCTCAGCCACAGTGTCTTCGGTAACGTCCGGACGGTTCTCGTTCACGCTGTTCTCCCAGGTTTTCTGGATCAGTTGACGTTGCTCTTCGAGCTCCTTGATTTGGTCGCGATACTTGGCGGCGTCGTTGTATTGCTGGTTGCGGATGGCTTCCACTTTCAGCTTCTCCTGCTCTGCGATAGCCTCTTCCACAGCTACCAACTCTTCGGGCACGTGGATGTTCTGAATGTGCAGACGCGCACCCGCCTCGTCCATCACGTCAATGGCTTTATCAGGAAGACAACGGTCTGAAATATAACGATTTGACATCGCCACACAGGCCTTGATGGCCTCGTCGTTGTACTTCACAGCGTGGTGGTCTTCGTATTTGTCTTTGATGTTATTAAGGATGTCGAGCGTCTCTTCCGGAGTGGCCGGTTCAAGGATGATCTTTTGGAAGCGGCGTTCCAGAGCACCGTCCTTTTCGATGTGTTCGCGATACTCGTCCAGCGTGGTGGCACCGATGCATTGCAGTTCGCCACGGGCTAGGGCGGGCTTGAAGAGGTTGGAGGCGTCCATGCTGCCAGGAGCGTTGCCGGCGCCCACCATCGTGTGCAGCTCGTCGATGAAGAGGATGACGTCGGTGTTTTTCTCCAGTTCTTCGAGGATGGTCTTCACGCGCTCTTCGAACTGTCCGCGGTATTTGGTGCCCGCCACGAGTCCGGCCATGTCGAGGCTGACGATGCGCTTGTGCAGCAGTGTGCGGGAGACGTGTCCGGAGGAGATTTGAAGTGCAAGTCCTTCAGCCAGAGCGGATTTACCGACGCCTGGCTCACCAATCAGCACGGGGTTGTTCTTTTTTCTGCGGCAGAGGATCTGTGCGATGCGCTCCAGCTCTTTCTGGCGGCCCACTACGGGGTCGATTTTGCCCTCAGCGGCCATCTTGGTGAGGTCTTTGCCGAAACTGTCGAGCATCGGGGTGGCAGATTTTCCACCATCCTTGCCCTTCTTCATGGTGCGGCGGTCGTTGTCGTCATCCTCATCGTCATCGTGAAACTGTCCGGCAGTAGCCACGCTTTCTGAGAGGTGCAGTTCGCGGCGCAGCTCGTCCTCGAAAGTTTCGAACGTGAGTCCAGCTTGAGCCAATAGCATCTTGATGGTGTTCTGACTGTCGAGTTGCGCGGGCTTCAGAATGGCCAAAACTAGGTGGTAGGATTCCACCATCTCGCTTCTGTATTGCTTTGAAAACAAGTAAGATAGATGAATGCGACCTTGCGCTTGCACGCTCAAAGGAATCTTTTCGGTCGGTGCATCGGCCTGACTGTCAGGCATCTCCAGCATCTGTTCCAAACGAGTGCGCAATCCGTTGAGGTCAATCTGGAATATATTGAAAATCTTCTGGGTGACACTCTCGCCTGGATAGCGGAGCAGACACACCATAAGATGCTCTAATCCAATTTGTTGCGAATGATACGTCTTGGCTAATTCGTTCGCTTCCGCCAAGATGTAGTTCATCTCTTCCGAATATTTAATGTCCATAGAAGGGGTGTTTAAAAATTGGTGCAAATATACAAAAATAATGCCACAAAAAAAAACGGCTGTCACTGGAAAACGAACAGTCGTTTGGGGATTACTTTTTATCCCCGTTTATGAATAAAGCAGCAGTATTACAAAATATTATTCATGCTGATTTTATCTCCCATAAGGAATCTTTCGTGATTTTACTATCTTTGCACTTTCAATTATTTTGGTCACTGCTCTTCAAAATCAATCGTTATGAAAAAGACTTTTATTATCTGTTTCTTGACTATAATTGCGTTGGTTACCCATGCGCAAATCGACAGCATCATTTCCCGCACGGTGTTGTACCGCCCTGGGGATTACGGTTCCGCGAACTACCGCATTCCAGCGGTTATCACGGCGCGCGACGGCTCCATAGTGGCGGTCACCGACAAGCGCAAATACAACGAGTCGGACCTTCCAGAAGATATTGACATCGTATGCAACCGCAGTACCGATGGCGGACTTACGTGGAGCGAGCCCGTGACCATAGCGCAAGGCACGGGTTATAACCACGGTTTTGGTGACTGTGCTTTGGCGTGGGACAACAACGAGAACGGTCTCATTGCCGTTTTCGTAGGTGGTCAAGGACTCTGGAACTCGACTCCAGCCAACCCGATACGTTCTTATATGTCAAGAAGTTACGATAACGGTGTTACTTGGACTGAGCCTGTTGATATCACGAATTTCATTTTCGGGAGCAATTGCGTGGTACCGGCACATCGCACATGGCGCGCTTCTTTTTTTGGTTCTGGCAATGGGTTGCGCACTTCCACGGGGCGAATCATGTTCGTGGCTGCCATTCGCGAAACCACTGCGCAGTCGCTCAACAACTACGCTGTCTACTCGGACGATAACGGGGAGACATGGCATGTTTCTGGGCGTGCATCGGTAGGCGGTGATGAGGCCAAGGTGACTGAGCTTGTCGATGGCAGTATCCTGATGAGTATTCGTCATAGCGGCAAGCGCTGGTACAACATCTCCTATGACGGAGGCGAAACTTGGCAACCTTCAACCTCCACGTGGAACGATCTTATTGCACCCGCCTGTAATGGCGATATTATTCGATATACTTCTGAAAATCAAGGATATAGTCAGAATCGGTTGTTGCATTCTTTGCCATATGGCAGCGAGCGGCGCGATGTGACTGTTTATGTCAGCTACGATGAGGGTGCCACGTGGCCGGTGAGCAAGTGTATTGTGCCTTACAGCTCAGCCTATTCTTCGCTTTGCGTGCTTCCAGATGGTACCATTGGATTGTATGTGGAGGAAAAACAAGATGATGAAACAGGCTATTCCACAGTGTTTTACAATTTCACTCTCGACTGGCTCACTAATGGCGAGGACTCTTGGACACCCGCTTCGATTTCTGAGCATTCGGTAGATGGAGAAGCTTTGAAGATATCCTATTCCGCATCGTCCTCCATCGTTAGGGTAGAGATGCCGAATATTCATGAGCTAACCATCCTGAATTTGAACGGACAGGTTGTCAAGAGTTTGACACCAGGTGGCCAATCTCAAATCGATGTGAACGTTTCGAATTTAGCATCGGGAGTCTATCTCATTGAATGCAAGGACGCTCAAGGACATAGAAGCGCCGCAAAGTTCATAAGGTAAAAGTTGTGTAATTCCTACTTTTTTCGCAGCACCAGATAGATGAAATAGGGAGCGCCGGCCAATGCGGTGATACTGCCGACGGGGAGTTCCGCGGGGGCGGCGATGGTGCGTGCCAAGGTGTCGGCAATGAGCAAGAAGAAAGCTCCGAAAAAGAGGGAGTAGGTAAATAGCCTACGGTTGTCGCTGCCGAAGAGCAGACGTGCCACGTGCGGCATGATAAGTCCGATGAAGCCGATGGAGCCACAGAAGGCCACCACCACGGAGATCAGTACCGAGGAGGTGATCAGCACGATGTAGGTCGTCTTTTGCGTGTTGATGCCCAGCGTCTGCGCCGTTTCCTCGCCCACCTGCAAGATGTTCAAGTATTTGGAGTAGTAGAACAGGAGGCTGATGCAGGCAATCATAATCGGTATCAGCCAAGCGATTTCGAGCCAGGAGACGTGTGTGAGACTGCCCATCGTCCAGAAGTAAATCTTGTGCATCTCCTTTTGGTTCATGACGATCAGCAGCGTGATGAGGGCGGAGATGAGGAAGTTGAGGGCGATGCCGATGAGCAGCAGCGTGTTGGTGTTGTGTTTGCCCTTCACGCGGGCGATGCCGAGGATGATGAAGAGGGTGAGCATGGCGGTGACGAGAGCGGGTAGGGTAATGCCGAACACCACCGCGTCCCAGCCGAGGATGAAGGCGATTGCCGCACCCATGGAGGCGCCCGACGAGATGCCGAGGATGTAGGGATCGCAGACGGGATTTCGGAAGATGCTCTGGAAGACGCCGCCGCAGATGGCCAATGCCGCGCCCGCCAGCACGCTCATCACGATGCGCGGGATGCGCAGCTGCCATAAGGTGACCTGGAAAAAATCATCGATTTGGACGTTGTTGAAGAGTCCGAATTTCTGTCCGACACTCTGAACAACCACCTTGAAAGGGATGTGTATGACACCGATTCCCGCGGCTGCCAGCATCGACAGCAGCAGGAATGCGCCTAACAATAAGGGCAGCAGCCAACTTGGTCTCTTTTTTTCCATTCGGCGGCAAAAGTACACAAATTACGGATATAAAAAAACGGGATGCGAAACCGCAACCCGTTCTTCAGTGGAGCGTATGAGAATCGAACTCACGACCTCTTGACTGCCAGTCAAACGCTCTAGCCAACTGAGCTAACGCCCCAGATTTTGTAAGGTTGTCATAATATGGCAACCCTACGATGTCATTTACTTCAGACTTTGATTTCAACGTCAACGCCGCTGGGCAATTCCAGCTTCATCAAAGCGTCGATGGTCTGAGTGGTTGTACCGTAAATATCCAGAATTCTCTTGTAGGTAGAGAGTTGGAATTGCTCTCTGGACTTCTTGTTAACGAAGGTGGAGCGGTTTACGGTGAAGATTTTCTTGTGGGTCGGAAGCGGAATAGGGCCAACGAGCACCACCTTGTCGTCCTTCACGCTGTTCACAGTCTTGACGATCTTCTCGGCAGACTTGTCAACCAACGTGTGGTCGAATGATTTCAGTTTGATTCTAATTCTATGAGCCATTTATTTATTGTTTATTGTTTATCGTTTACTTTTTATCGTTTAGAAGCTTAGAAGCTTAAAAGCTTAGGAGCTTAGAGGATGAAGCGGCCGACGTTCATGATGTAGTCTTTGATCTCAGGAGTAACCTCTGCGTATTTCATGAATTCCATACTGAAGGTTGCCCGTCCTGAGGTGATGGAGCGTAATGTTGTCACATATCCGAACATTTCTGCCAGAGGCACTTGCGCCGTGATGATTTGGAAACCGACTTTCGCGTCGATCTGTTCCAGCACGGAGCGTCTGCGGTTGAGGTCGCCGGTGACATTGCCGATGTACTCGTCCGGGGTGGTGATTTCCACCTTCATGATCGGTTCGAGAATGGCGGTGTCAATCTCCTTGAGCGCTTCGCGGAAGCCGATCTTCGCGCAGACTTCGAACGACAGGGCGTCGGAGTCTGTGGGGTGAGCTTCACCGTCCGTGACTGTCACCGACAGGGCTTCGACCGGGAAACCGTACTTGCCATTCGACATGGCCATTTTGAATCCCTTTTCGGCACCGAGGATGTAGTTCTTCGGTACAAGGTCGCCCTTGATCTCGTTGCTGAATTGCAATCCCTTGGCATCCAGCGGCAGCGGATCGATGCGGAAGTCCATCACTGCGAATGAACCCTTACCGCCGTTCTGCCGTTTGTAAGCCTCGTGATGTTGCACGGGCACGAGAATTGCCTCTTTGTAAGCCACGCGCGGTTTGCCGTGGTTGCAATCGACGTTGAACTCGCGTTTCAGTCGGTCGAGCAGAATCTCCAAGTGCAACTCGCCCATACCGCTGATCAGCGTCTGTCCCGATTCGGAATCCTCCTTCACTTGGAAGGTGGGGTCTTCATCGGCCAGCTTGGTGAGTGCATTCATCAGCTTCTCTTCATCGTCTTTCGTCTTCGGCTCGATGGCGATTTGGATCACCGGTTCCGGGAACACAATGTTCTCCAGAATCACAGGGTGACGCTCATCGGTGAGACTGTCGCCGGTGTGAATGTCCTTCATGCCGACCAGAGCGACGATGTTGCCTGCGGTTGCACTCTCCAACGGTTGTTGCTTGTTGGAGTGCATTTGCAGGATCTTGGCTGCTCTCTCTTTCTTGCCGGAGGTGACGTTGTAGACGCTTTCGCCTGCTTTCAGCTCGCCAGAGTAGACTTTGATGAAAGTCAGCTTCCCGATGTATGGGTCGGTGGCGATTTTGAAAGCCAAAGCTGCGAAAGGTTCGTTCACGTCCGCCTTTCTTGCCTCTTTCTCCTCGTTTTTAGGATTGACACCCTCAATGGCGGGCATATCCAGCGGGGAGGGGAGATACTTCACGATGGCGTCAATTACGCGCTGCACGCCTTTGTTCTTGAAGGATGAACCGCAGAAAACGGGTTCGATCTTTCTGCTCAGGGTCGCCTCGCGGATGGTGGTTTCCATCTCCTCAAGGGTGATGCTGTCGGGGTCTTCAAAGTATTTCTCCATGATAGACTCGTTCAGTTCCGAGAGGGTTTCCAGGAGTTGGGTGCGGTAGTTGTCCACATCCTCTTGCATGTCGGCAGGAATGGGCACTTCGTGATAAGTGCTGCCGAGGTCTTCCTCGTCCCATTCGTATGCCTTCATTTCGAGGAGGTCGACGATGCCGGTAAAGTTGTCTTCGCTGCCGATGGGCAGTTGGAGGACCAGCGGATGAGCCTTCAGCTTTTCGCGAATCTGGTTCACGACAGCGTAGAAGTTGGCGCCGGAGCGGTCCATCTTGTTGACGTAGCAGATGCGTGCCACGTTGTATTTGTTGGCTTGTCTCCAGACGGTTTCCGACTGTGCCTCCACGCCTCCGACGGCGCAGAATATGGCAACAGCTCCATCCAATATTCTCAAAGAACGTTCCACTTCGACGGTGAAATCAACGTGACCCGGGGTGTCGATGATGTTGATTTTATAGTCTTGTGAGTTGTAATTCCACATCACTGTGGTTGCCGCGCTGGTGATGGTGATTCCGCGTTCTTGCTCCTGCACCATCCAGTCCATCGTGGCGGTTCCCTCGTCCACTTCACCGATCTTGTAGCTTTTCCCGGTGTAATACAGAATCCGCTCTGTCGTGGTGGTCTTGCCGGCGTCAATATGGGCCATGATGCCGATATTGCGTATCTGATGCAAATCCTCTGCCATCGTTGCGAATGCTATATGGTGAAATGTACGGGAATCAGGGACCGACAATTACATGCGCATGTGGGCGAATGCCTTGTTGGCCTCTGCCATTCTGTGAATTTCCTCTTTCTTCTTGAAAGCGGCACCTTCACTCTTATATGCAGCCATGATCTCTTGCGCAAGCTTGTCGGCCATGGTTTTCTCGTGGCGTTTGCGAGCGAAGAGAATCAGGTTCTTCATACCTACGGATTGCTTTCTGCCGGGCTTGATCTCCTCAGGGACGGGGAGAGTGGTACCGCCGACACGTTTACTCTTAACCTCCACGCTGGGGGTAACGTTTTCGAGGGCTTTTTTCCACACTTCAAGGCCGTTTTCCTTCGTTTTCTCGCTCACGATGTCGATAGCGTCGTAGAAGATTTCGAAAGCAAGGTTCTTTTTGCCTTTCAACATGATGTTATTGACGAATTTGGTTACCTGTTCGTCATTGAATTTCGGATCCGGAAGAATGATCCTTTTCTTTGCATGTGAATTTCTCATACTCTTGTATCTTCAATAATTTGGGTTATTTACTCTTGAATCGCCAATCGCGGCGTTCAATTTACATTTCTCAAGGGAATTGTTAATTATTTACCAGTGGCTTTTTTCGGACGTTTTGCACCGTATTTGGAGCGACCTTGCAGACGACCGTCAACGCCGGCTGAGTCGAGCGCACCGCGCACGATGTGATAACGAACACCAGGAAGGTCTTTCACACGACCGCCGCGCACCAGCACGATGCTGTGCTCCTGCAGGTTGTGGCCTTCACCGGGGATGTAAGCGTTCACTTCCTTACCGTTGGTCATTCTAACTCTGGCCACTTTACGCATGGCTGAATTAGGTTTTTTCGGCGTGGTGGTGTACACTCTTAAGCAAACGCCGCGTCTTTGAGGACAAGCGTCCAAAGCCTTTGACTTACTCTGAGCAGTAAGTTTTTTTCTTCCCTTTCTTACTAATTGTTGAATGGTAGGCATAAATTTTTTTTCCTTTTAATTTTTTGATTTTAAGTTCTTTTTGTTCTAAAATTTCGGGCTGCAAAAATACACTTTTTTTAATAACGGAATTATGTGCAAATATTTTTTTTTCAACAGCTGTTCAAAAGGTTACGAGCACTGCATTTTAAATAGGTAGAGACGGTGTGCATATAAAAAGTAGAGACGGTGTGCACACCGTCTCTACAGGGTAAAAACAGACCGATTTTCGCTATACAATATTTATATATGTAGTCCGAAAAGACTAATATCCGAAAATCTCTTCCAACGACAACGTCGTCACCTTGCCGTATTTCTCCAAGCCTTTCATGTCGACTTCGTCCTTGTTTCCGAGAACAACGACCACTCTCTTTTGGTCCTTGATGTAGGCTTTGTTGAAGTTGGTGACATCCGCAATGGTCATCTTCTGGAGGGCGTTGTAGGCGGTTCTGTCGAGCGGAGCCTTCAAGCCCATCTCCTCGCAGGTGAGGTAGTAGTTGATGATGCTCATCTTGCGGGTGCGGTTGGTGCGGTATTGAGAAATGAGGGAGGTCTTGGCGAGGTCGAAGTTGAGCTCAGAGACCGGCATGTTGTCCAACAGGTCTGTGAAAGCTTCCAAAGCGTCCATCAGCTTGTCGTTCTGCGTGCCGATGTGGGTCATGTTGTAGTTGAGCTTACCTTTTTCGCTCGGCTCCACATAGTAAGCGGCGGCAGAGTAAGCCAAAGAGCGTTTCTCGCGGATCTCCTGGAAGACGATGGAGTTCATGCTGCCACCGAAGTACTCGTTGTACATCTCGATTTGCGGACTCAAAGCCCAGTTGGCAGGGATGGAGGTGGTGAGCTGACGGCACATGGACTGCTTGGCATCGTAGTGTGCGAAGTAGACTTTGTTGTCCTTGGTGGCCAAACGGTCGTAGTCAGGTCCCATCTTCACGGGTTTCTTGGCAGGATGCACGCTGTGCTTGTCGGTGATGACCTTCTGCAAGTCGGTGAGACTCAGGTCGCCGTAGTAGAGGATGCGTTGCGGTTGAGAGGTCATCGTTCTGATTTGGCCGATGACATCCAACGCTTTGATTTTCTGCACTTCCTCGTTGGTCACGAAATATCTGCGGATGTTGTCTTTGCCGTAAGAAGCATAACGCAGCATGTTTTGGAAGATAGTCTGTTGACGGGATTTCGCATCGTTACGGGATTTCAGCACGTCGGCGATGGAGTTTTGGACGGACTCCTCGGAAATCTTGGGATGGTTGAGGATGTCTTCCACGATGGCCATAGCCTTCTCCATGTTCTCGCTCAGACCAGAGATTCTGACGGTGGCGTATTTGCTACCGAAGCCGATGCTGTAGTCGCAGGCGAGGTCGTACATTTCGCGGTTGATCTGGCTGAGGGTGCGGTTCTCGCTCTCCAACTGATCGAGGAAGGAGTTAGTGATGCCGGCTTTCTTGTCATAGTAGGAGCCGTAGTTGTAACGATAGACCAAGGTGAAGCGGCCGTTCTCGGTGTTCTGCACATAGAGAATCTCGTTGCCATTGGCTTTGCCCTTCTGCATGTCTTTGTTGAAGTCCACGAAAACAGGTTCGATGGGGTTCACTTTCATGTTCTTGACCTCTTTCAGGAAGGCGCTCTCCACGTCGCGGTTCATCACCACGGGCGTAATTTCGGGTTTCTCGACTTTCTGTACGTTGCGTTGCTCGCCCTGACGTTTATAGACGATCACGAAGTTGTTGTTCTTGAAGGTGCGTTTTGCGAAGTCGATGACATCTTCCTTGGTCACCAAGCTCATGTTCTCGGTTTCGTTGATGACATCCTGCCAGCTCTGGTGTGAGAGGTAGGCGAAAGCCATAGCCATAGCGCGGTTGGAGTTGCTTTCCAGACTGGTCATGTCTCTGAGTTTGCGGTTGTTGATGGCGGCGGTGAGCAGGTCAGCATCCCAGTTGCCGGATTTCAGAATCTCGATTTGTTGCAGCAAGAGGTCTTTCAGTTGCTCCAGGGTTTGTCCTTCCTTCGGTCTGCCGTAGAGGCGGAAGTAAGCGTAATCGTTGAGGTCGCTCACGCTGGAAGAGGCGGAGAGTGCCAGCTGTTTTTGGTTGATGTTCTCGTCGATAATACCGCAGGAACCGTTCATCAGCACGGCGTCGGCCATCTCGGCGAGGAGCACGTCGCGGGAACCGGTACCGGACTCGATGCGGTAGCCGATCTGCACGTTTTCGGGTTCAAGACCATAGACTTCCACGGTCTTCACCTCGCGGATGGGTTTCTCGTGTACGTAGGTGAAATCGGGGATGTAGCGCGGTTGAATCTTACCGAAGTATTTGTCAATCAATTTGATAACCTGGTCGGGATCGAAGTCGCCAGCCATTGCAATACAGTAGTTGTTGGGCACATAGTAGGTGTAGAAGTGCTTGTTGATGTTGGTCAGTGAGGGGTTCTTCAGGTGCTCGATGGTACCGATAGTGGTCTGCGTGCCGTAAGGATGGTTCGGGAACAATGCCTCGTTCAGCTTCTCGTAAGCGGTGCGGCTGTCGTTGGCCATGTTCATGTTCTTCTCTTCATAAACGGCCTCCAGCTCGGTGTGGAACAAACGGAAGACGGGGTTGGCGAAACGTTCGCCCTCAATCATCAGCCAACGCTCGACCTCGTTGCTCGGGATGTCCTCCTGATAAACGGTCATGTCGTTGGAAGTGAAGGCGTTGGTGCCTTGCGCGCCGATCATCGACATCATCTTGTCGTACTCGTTCGGGATGGCGTATTTGGAAGCCTCGTAGGAAACAGAGTCGATTTGATGGTAAATGGCTTTGCGCTGGGCAGGATCGGTAGTGTGGTTGTAGACCTCATAGAGCGCCTCAATCTTCTTGAGTTGCTCCTGCTCTTTGGCCCAATCCAAGGTGCCGAAGTGGTTGGTGCCCTTGAACATCAGGTGTTCGAGGTAGTGGGAGAGGCCCGTGGATTCGGAGGGGTCGTTCTTGCTACCCACGCGCACGGCGATGTAGGTCTGGATGCGCGGCACGTCTTTGTTCACGGACATGAAGACTTGCAACCCGTTGTCCAACGTGTAGTGAATCACGTTCATCGGGTCGTTCTGATAGGTCTCCTTGTGGTAATTCTGCGCAAATGAGCTGAAGGTCAGGAGACAGCAGACCGCCAGCAGCAGAGTTGTGATAAAGTTGCGTTTCATAATGCTTGACTTGTGTTTGATTTGTATTATTTTTTGATGAATTTTTCGGTATAACAATTGTTGTCGGTGAAGATTTTCACGACGTAAACGCCTTGCGGGAGGGAGGTGATGTCCATTCTGGAATCAGGATTGACCTCAGAGAGCACTAATTTACCCAGCATATCGTAAATTTCCACGCTTTTGGCCTCAGCTAATGTGATATTCAAAACATCATTAGCCGGATTCGGGTAGATGTGGGCTTCCTTTCTTTCGTATGCGGGCACATCTACATTCAGGAAATGCACGTCGAAAGAGGCTTGGTCGCCGCTATAGGTGATATTGGTGATTTCGAAGCTGGTTTCGGGTGTGCCGTCAAAGATGAAAGGGTACGGGTTGGTGGCGGGACCGAAAGATGTGCGGTTGCCGTATCCAAATGCCGCATTGTTGACATTCCCATTGATGGTGTCGATGTTGCTGTTGGGTCGGAAAATCCAATAGGTATGGGGCTTTTCAAAGAAGTCGAAAAAGCCGTTGCCGGAGTCGTACAGGTCGTCCAAATCAACATTGTCGTACCATCTGCCGATAATCACGCCGCTGTGGGGCACATTGTCCATGAAATCGTCACAATTGCGGTATTCAAAGGTGAACCATTGGTCCGGATCGATGGAAGATCGGATGAAATAGCAGTTCTGCTGGTCGGACGATGTGTTACTATTTAAAATATAGTGTCCGTCCTCTGTAATTTCAATGGGTTCATCCACAATACCCAAAAACTTGTATTTGAGGATAGCGGAAAACTGTTGCAAATTGTTATGTGCCATTTGGTCCCAAAGTCCGACCGGCATTACTTCGTTCGTGTAGAAATAATGGTAGAAGTCAGGGATGCCTAAAGAGTGACCCATCTCGTGACAAAACGTATTGGCAGTAAAATAGTTACCTGAATTGGAAAACTCAAAGTTGTAGGCACCTGGCGTTTTCCCATTGATAGTGTATTGGGAAACTTCAGGACCGAAAAAGTCCATGTGGGGCCACAGGAGATCGGCCCAATTCCCGACATTGCCTTTAATAATGAAACTGATGTTGTCTATTAGTCCGTCGTTGTTACCATCCAGGTTGATGTCTGGACTTACCAGCTGTAAGGAATCCACATAGTGCATCACCCTGATTAACAGTTCTGTCTCCCGAGGGTTGGTGATGTCCATAGTTTGTGGTGGGTAACCATCCGGGTTGGTCTCGCTATAGGGTTGGAAATAGGAGCGCGGCATTGGGTCTTGATAGGAAACAATGGTGGAGTTCTGGATATTGTTCGTAAAGACCGTGTGGTAGTTGATTTTCCCGTAAGTCGTTGTGTTGTAATAGTTGTAGACCGAGATATGGTAAGGGGTGGTGTCATTGAACATCTGGTCGATGGGTTCCAGCGATTGGGTGAATTCCGGATCGTCGGCAAAACGGATGAAAATGACGAGGTTGGTAAGCGTCAGTGGTTCGCTTCTGCTCAAACGGATATGGGGCGCTGACTTGTAGTTTTTGGGAGGACGTGGCGGCAACAACGGCGAAATGGTGTCTGTAGGGGCCGAAATGCCGAACATGACAATCATATTGAGCAGCAAGGCAAGAAGCTTTTTCATATCCTTTTTTATCTATAATTCACAATGTTTTAATAACGGAGCGCAAAAATATACTTTTTGCAATTCGCCCCGTTTGATGTTGATAATTATTGATATTTAGCTTTTTTTGTCCATTTTTCATACACCGTTGTCTCCAAATTAGACGGTGGAACGTGACGGGGGTGTTGGTTAGTGTGTTGATTGTCAGCATGATGTGTGTTTTGGCACGGTTTTGGAAGTTAGTAGTTAGCAGTTAGTAGTTAGCAGTTACGAGCAACCCCAATATAAAAAAAACTGCTTCCTTAAGCAGCCCCGTAGGGGCAAGAGCTTGGTAGCCAGGGGTAAGGCGCGAGGAACGAGCGCCGCCACCCCTGGAATGATGAAGAGGCAAGACGCGCGAAGCGCAATTAACCCCACATAAGGCGAAGCCGCAATGTGGGGATGACAATAACGAACAACAGAACAATGATACGATTAGAAAACATCAGCAAAAGTTTCCGCTCGGAGACGGTGGAAACGAAAGCGTTGCAAAACGTGAATATGGAAGTCCGGAAGGGCGAATTCATAGCCATTACGGGCCCTTCCGGATGTGGCAAGACCACGCTGCTCAACATCCTCGGACTCCTGAACACCCCCGATACGGGCCGTTACTGGCTCAACGGTCGCGAAGTCTCCACCCTGCGAGAGAGCGACCGGCTGAAGCTCCGTCGCGGTGTCATCGGCTTCGTCTTCCAGAGCTTCAATCTCATTGACGACATGAACGTCTTCGAGAACGTGGAGCTGCCGTTGCGCTACATCGGGCTCAGCAAGTCGGAGCGCAAGGCGAAAGTCAACGAGGTGCTGGAGCGCATGAACATGATCCACAGGGCGAGTCACTACCCGCAGCAGCTCTCGGGCGGACAGCAGCAGCGCGTCGCTGTGGCCCGCGCCGTGGTCTCCAACCCGCAGCTCATCCTCTGCGACGAGCCCACCGGCAACCTCGACAGCCAGAACGGCCTCGACGTCATGCATCTCCTCTGCGACCTCAACGCCGCCGGCACCACCATCGTCATGGTCACCCACTCCCCCCACGACGCCAGCTTCGCGCACCGGCACGTGAAGTTGTTTGACGGAACGATCCAGGATAGTTAGCAGTTAGTAGTGAGTAGTAAAAAGGCAAAAGGCAACAGGCAACAGACAAAAGGAACGAACGACCCCAATTCCCCTTCTATTATAGAAGGGGTGCCCGAAGGGCGGGGTAGTAATATAAAACATATTCCTTGAGCAGCCCCGGAGGGACAAGACGCGCGAAGCGCAATTAACCCCACATAAGCGAAGCGCAATGTGGGGCAGCCAAAAGCCAAAAGCTAATAGCCAACAGCCAATCCGAAAAAATCACAATAAAACATATTATGAAAAACACCCCGAAAACCCCACTCATCCTCAACATCCTCGGCCTCGCCGTGGCGATCGCCGCCTTCATGGTGGTGGCGATGGTAAGATACTATGACCTCCGGTACGACAAGTCCTATCCCGGCGCCGACCGCATCTATTCGGTGTGGCTCATGAAAACCATGTACCTCGGCAACGATACGATAGTGAGCTCTGTACGATCCGGCGATGCAGATTATCAGCTGCTTACAGGATTTCCTATGAAATGTAACAGCCAAATCCAATCCTCGGAGCAACCTTTAGAAGAGATTGACGATGTCTGCACATTGAGCGGTTACGGCTATGGTTGGCAACGGGTGGCCGCGGAGAATAGCACCACACCCGACACCATCTCGAAGATACAAATGACCATTCCGTCTTTCTTTCCCTTCTTTGGTGTTGAAATTAAAGAGGGAAATTTGGAGAAGTTTGCCGATTTTAGAAATGCGGTGATTTCCAGCCGATTAGCAAAGATTTTGTTCCCGCACGGAAGCGCTGTCGGACAAAGGATTGTCTTAAGTCAAAATGATGGTCAAAAACGATTAGCGTCAGATCTTGATACCCTTACGGTGATTGCCGTTTTCAAAGACCTGCCGCAAAATAGTTCCCTGCATGATTATGAGGTGGTTCGTCACCATCCGCCTGGCATCTTTTACGGTAATTTATATGTAAAAGTGAAAGATACAACGATGGTTAATGTCTTGAAGAAAAAGATGTTAGATCGTTATCAAACAGCATATCAAGCTTATTGGGACAATGTTGACACCACCGGCGACGAGGCATTAAGCCATGTGGAATATCAACTAAAGTATAAAGATGCGCCGCAGGAAATCGACAATGTGATGATGTGGTTTTTGCACGACAACTATAATTCTCCCAACAACTTCTGGAATTTGGAAGCGCAGCAGTTCACGACCGTTTCCAGAGTGCTGAGCGTCTTCGGCATCGTGCTGTTGCTGCTCGCCTTCCTGAACTTCACCAACTACGCGGTGGCTACGGTGCCGCTCTATCTGCGCAAGACGAACATCCGAAAGATAGAGGGCTGTTCCAATGCGCAGCTGCGATGGGAGATGTTCGGGCGTTTCTTGCTCTCCGCCGTCATCGCGTTCCTCATTGCGTTAGTCATCGTGGAGGTGTGCGCCCGCACGAAGGTGATCCCGTTCGTGGAAATCAGTCTGAAATTGGCGGACAACCTGCCTGTGGTGTGGATTTCCGCCGCCGTCACCCTCTTGGTGGCCGTGGTCGCCTCGCTCTATCCGGCCTTCTACACCACCGCCGCCACCAACATCGATTCGGCGTTGAAGAGTCAGCTCGCCACCCCTGAAAAGTACGGCAAGTGGCGCAAGCTGCTGCTTCGTATGCAGATCACTCCGGCTTCTGTGATACAATTCTTTGCTTCTTTCGCCATAGTCCTCTTTGTGACGTTAGTTTTTGTGCAGAATCATCAGATGAAAACTGCCGATGTAGGCTTTGAAACGGAGAATATCTATGTGTCCAAACTCCAAAAATCAGATCCAAACACTACAAATCTTGCTTTCAAGGGGTATAAGGAGGATTTTCAATATAAGACTATGGACTCTTTGAAAGGCGAATGGAAAAAGTTAGGGGAGATTGCGGATGTCACATGGGCGGAGAATCCCATACTTGGACAAGGGGACTCCTACGGCATGGCAACGCTTAAGGCTGGAGATGAATCGGTATCGATTTGCGACCGCACAGTTTCACCCAATTTCTTCCGATTTTTTGGTATCAAATTGGTGGAAGGCAAAGACTTTGAAGAGGTTTGTAACGCATCGCGTAATGGCAGAATCCTTAACGAGTCGGCACTGAAATTGACAAAGCAGTGGGAAATAGACTCGAACCGGCGCAATTCGGGCATTGACGGTGTTGTGCAAGATTTCCACAACATGCCGCTCATCAACGAGATAGAACCTTGTATCTATTTCGCGAAAGTCAATGACGAACTCGTGTGGAATGATCCGTATATTTATATCAAATTGAAAGATGCTGGAAAACAGGATGTTGACCCATCTCTGGTAAGCAAAATGGACACCGTTTGCGCCCACATGGGACATTTATGCCCGTTCACCTCACTGAAGGATACCATTGACAAGGAATACGAAAAAGAGGACGACTTCGCCAAATTGATGGCGCTGTTCGGGGTGGTTACTTTGTTCGTCACGCTCACCGGATTGTTCGGCATGGTGATGCTGGACTGTACGTACCGTCGCCGCGAGCTGGCTCTGCGCCGCGTCTATGGCGCCTCCACCGGCAACCAGCTCTGGAAGATGCTCCGCAACCAGCTCATCATCTGCGTGGTATGCTTCGGTGCCGCCATCCCCCTCGCCGTCAAATTCTTCCACAAATGGCAGGAACACTTCGCCTTCAAGAGCGACACCCCCATCTGGGTCTTCATTGCCGTTTTCCTCATCATCACCCTCCTCGCACTGGCGATCACTACGTGGCAGACGCTGCGGACGCTGCGGGAGGAACCTGATCTTAGCCTTTAGCTATTAGCTATTGGCTATTAGCCATTTAGCCAAAAGCTAATAGTTAAAAGCCAACAGCCAAACCGAAAAAATCACAATAAAACATATTATGAAAAACGAAACCAACAAGGCAATAAGCCCTCGCATCCTCAACCTCCTCGGCCTCGCCGTCGCACTGGCCGTCTTCATGATCCTCATGGCGCAGGTCCGCTACGACCGCCGCTACAATCGCTGCTTCGCGGACTCCGAACGGATGTATCGCGTGGAGGTGAACACCGACAACCAGGGATACTCCCACTGGATGGTCGGAAGCTACAAGGCCGACTATCTCGACAGCCTCGACGAGGTAGAGTCTGTTTATCAGTTCGATCTCACCCAACAAGCCGACATCAAATATTGCAACCCTGTGTTGGCAAATTCTGTGGAAGATGTGGGCGAACTGTCGTTCGGAACTATTTATAGTACGCAGTTCTTCGATTTCTTTGGCTATAAATGCGTGGACGGCTCGTTCAGCGACTTTGACAGGGATGATGAGATCGTGATTCCCGAGTCGTTGGCCAAAAAGGTGTTTCCGAAAGAGAGCGCCGTTGGGAAAACACTCTTGCTGAATGACAACTATTTTGGCGAAGACACCATCCTGAAGCAAAAGATTGTGGCGGTCTATAAGGATATGCCCCAAAACAACTCCTTCGGCAACCCGCTGCTTTTCATCGAAACACCACAGCTGGCTTATAACGTGGTGGAAATCAACCAGGATTCGATTCGGGCGTTATGGGATGGGGACGGTGAGTTTGAAACGGAAGTGTGGGGCGTTGGACAAAATTGCACGCCCGATTCGCTTTTCGTTGAAGTTTTTCTTTACAGCAAGGCACAAGATGACACGACGAAAGTTGATAAGGAGAAATATGTGAGGGTTAGGGCTACCTGTGACCCAAACGATCCTGCACCTGCACTGGTGAAGGATACAATGAAAATGCCCAATCCTTGGGGCTCTCTTTACTGCAAGCTGAAGTCTGGAGCTGATCCCAACGCGATTGCCGCCAAGCTGAAAGAAAGGTTCTATTCCAGCGAGGATCTGGATGACGAACCATGTGAGGTGCGATTGATGGCGGTCAATGACATCCACTTCGAGGACGATGCTGTCAGGTACAACAAACAAGAAGCCGTCAGTCGCTTCGTGGTAAACTGTCTGGCGGGCATCGCGTGGGTGGTGTTGATTATAGCTTTCCTCAACTTCGCCAACTTCGCCATCGCGGAGGCGCCCCTGCGTATGCGCCGTGTGAATACCCGCAAGGTGCTTGGTGAGTCGGACGGCGGAATCTGGTGGTCGATGGCGAAAGGCTACATCGTCCTCTCGCTCGTGGCCTTCCTCATCGCCTTCATCGTCTTCCTGTTCTGCACCCGCCTGCCGGAAATCCCCATGCTGACTGCCCCCGTCACCTTGTCCGGCAATCTCTCTATCATCTTAACTACCTTATTGTTGTCCATTGTTGTCGGCGTTGTCGTTTCTTTATACCCGACGCGTATGGTCACCGTCGTCTCCCCGGATGTCGCGCTGAAGGGCAGCTACGGCTTCTCGAAAACGGGCCGCCGTCTGCGCACGCTCTTCATCGGGCTGCAATTCTTCCTCGCCTCTGTCATCCTGACCTGCACGCTGTATGTCGCTGTCCAAAACCGTTACCTCAAGACGTATGACATGGGCTATCAGACGCACAACATCCTGAATTTTGATGCGGATTTCCGCAAGTTAGACAGCATCGAGCCTTACATCCATGCGCTTGAGCAATTATCCGGTGTTGAAGATGTTACAGCATCTTCGTGGCCTATAGTGCGCAACTCCGGTTACGTGTTGTATGGTCGCAAGCTGGTATCTCCTGACTCCGCCAAAACACAAGTCGTAGAGTTTCATGCCATGCATGTTTACCCCAACTTCATGGAGTTTTTCGGGATACGGATGAGTGATGGGCGCACTTTCATAGATTGTGACACGTCTGGTAACCGACGGTATGTGGTTTTCAACAAGAAAGCGCAGGACCAGTATCACCTCGCGTTGGACTGGCATTATGACAGCCAGTACTGTCTTGGACGCACCACCTTGATCGGTATTGCTGAAAATTTCCATTTCCGTCCGCTGTTCGACACCATTCAGCCGTTGGGCATTGAGGTTGGGAATTACGGTCAGGTGCTGCGACAATTCTTCATCAAGTACGAGGAGAATGCCGACACTGCCGCACTGATTCGGGAAATCCGTAGTCTAACCCCCAAGTTTACCAAATACGACGGCAAAGAAGCTACGTTGGATATCAGCACGTTGGACGACGACATAGCGGGATTTTACGAGAAGGAAGCCGGTCTCTCGAAGGGGTTGTTCATCCTCTGCGGCATCGCGGTGCTGCTCGCGCTGATGGGCGTGGCGGGGATGCTGCTGTTGGAGATGACCTACCGCCGTCCCGAGTTGGGCTTGCGGCAGATCTTCGGCTCCTCCACGGGACAGCTGCTCGCCCGCGCCAACGGCAAGTACGCCCTCCTCTGCACCGTCGCCTTCGCGCTCTCCGTGCCCGTCAGCCTCCTGCTGCTCCACAAATGGCTGCAACTCTTCGTCTGCCACGCCCCCATCACGGTCTGGATTTTCCTCCTCGCCTACCTCATCCTGTTGGTTCTCACCGCGTTGGTCGTCACCGTGCAAACCGCGCTGTCGCTGAGATTCGAGCCGGTGGAGGTGATACATAATAGTTAGCAGTTAGTAGTTAGCAGTTAGCAGTTGCGGGCGACCCCAATTCCCCTTCTTTTAGAAGGGGTGCCCGAAGGGCGGGGTAGTAATATTAAAACAACTTCCTTGAGCAGCCTCGAAGAGGCAAGACGCACGGAGTGCAATTAACACCATACTAGCGAAGCGTAGTGTGGTGAAAATACAAGCGAAGCGCAGTGTGGTGACAGATGACGCGGCGGCGTGACAGCGTCTCGTAGAGTCGCAACAAATGGGACATTGCTATGCTCACAAAAGCACTCCGCCGTGACAAATACGAGGAATCGTTACGGTCTCGAAATCACTCCGTTAGGAGTGAAGGGCTTGGTAGCCCAGGGTGGAGCGCAGCGACACCCTGAGACGATGTGTCCGGCAACGGCCATCACGCACGCCGTTAGGTGTGTGGGCAAAAAGATCAGGAATGAATATCGCAAAAAAACAAACAATGAAAAACATCATCAGAACAACCTTGACCCTCATCGCCACCATCATCGCGACGAATGGCGGTTTTGCACAGACACCGGAATGGACGGAATATTGTCGGCTGCGGGATGAAATCAACCACAACGATAGCCTTTCACAGGAGGCCATCTTTCGCATGTATTGTCGCATGGACTCCATCTACAACGGGATTCCTGCTTACAGCGACCTTTCCGGGTTCCTGAAAATTGCGGTGGCGTGCAACGAGCAGGAGAAGATGAAGGAACTCGCTTTCCGTATTGTAAGGTGGAAATGTTGGGACAGCCGGCTTTTCAACCAACCCGAGCTTGCGGCGGTGAAACATACCTATTGTTGTATTGAACAATTTAAAAAATTGTATATCTTTGCAGCAGATAATAAAATAGGTAATGGCAAAAGATTATTCTACAGAAGACAAGTTGGCAGAATGCATTACACAGGAAGAGTGGGAACTCGATTTGACAAATATCATTCATGAACATTATCAATCCAATGATTCAGCAGGCCTTTAGGTCTGCTGGGCTTGGTAGGTAGGAAGAAGGTTTGCGGGTGTTTACGCACACCGTTAGGTGTGCGGGCAAAAATAAATTGAAATTTTTTTGTAAGGATTTTTGGGTGCTGTTGTCCAATGCCATAAAAATCCAAAATACGGTCAGATGAAAAGCGAGAAAGAAAAGCAATTTGAGGAGCTGGTGAGGCAGTACAAGCGGACAATCTACTCCGTCTGCTACATGTTCTCCCGCGACAACGAGGAAATCAACGATCTGTTTCAGGAGATCCTGGTCCGGCTGTGGCTGGGATTCGACCAGTTCGAGCATCGCAGCAGCGTGAACACGTGGGTCTATCGCATCGCGCTCAACACCGCCATCAACGGCAGCAAAAGCGCGAAACGACGTCCGCAGACGGTTCCGCTCAGCACCGACATCGACCCCTACGACCCGCAGGACACCTCTCTCGAGCAGATTCGCCAGCTCTATGCGCTTATCCACCAGCTCGATGTGATGGACCGCGGTCTCGTGTTATTGTGGTTGGAAGGCATCGGCTACGACGAAATCGCCGCCGTTATGGGCATCTCCGTCGCGAATGTCGGGATCAAACTGCACCGTATTAAGGAAAAATTGGTCCAAAAAGCGAAATCCATCACCCAATAAAACCTTATCATCATGGAAGAGAAAAAACAAAACCAGGAAATGGAGCTCTCGTCGTTACAGATGCAATACAAAACGCTCCAAGAAAAGTTCAACCAGCAGGAAATTGTCAACAATGACTTGGTTCACGAGATGCTGCATTCGAAAATATCGGACTTCAAACGCCGCAATCTGGAAATTGTGCTCACCTATGGGCTGCTGTCCGCCGCGGTTTGCTGGAGTTGGTATTGCTTCGAACTTCGATTTTACTTTATGGTCGTATCGGTGCTTCTGTTTTTGCTTATCGGACTATTTGAACTGCTAAGTTGCCGGAAGGTGCTGAAAATCAACACAGAAGATGCCGACATTCAAACAGTTAGCCAAAAGATGAAGAGTGCGCAGACCTGTTTCTCTTTGGTTTGGATCACCGGGGTGCTTACTCTCTGTCTATGGACGATGTGGTTTGTGATTGAGTTGGATGACAAGCGTGAGTTGGTCTATCTGCGACCCTCGTTTGTCATTGTGGCGGCCATCCTTACGATATCCATCATCTTGATAATAGGCTACATAGACCGGCTTTCCAAGATGAGCAACGAGCTTTTGGAACTGACTGCGCGATTGAATGGCGGTGAAGCTGCAGAAATGCCCTCCTATCGTCGTGGAGGGGCTTATTGGACTGGCGTTGTCCTGCTCGTGTTAAGTCTTTTCGGCCTCGTTTTCAAGCTGATGCATTGGCCTTTCGCCAACCTTATCTATTTGATTGCGGGAGTTTCAGCTGTGGTGTTTGTCCTGCTGACGGGACGCCATCTGGTGCGCATTGTCCCTGAAGAACGACCGGTTATCCGAATTGCCGAAGTTGCAGGTCTGTTCCTTGTCGCCAATGCCGCATGCAAGCTGTTCCATTGGCCTTTCGGCAATCTCTTCGGCCTCATCAGCGTGTTGCTTCTCCTCACCGCCGCTCTCGTGTATTGGCTGAGGCAGCGGAGGGAGAAAAGCAAGGGGAAAGCGTAATAGAATATCTGATTTAGTTTTTTACAGGTTGTAGAGACGCGATTAATCGCGTCTCTTTTTTTTTGTTTCCAATATTGGAACTTTTTGTATTTTTGCAACCTGAAACAATTTGAAGAATGAACATCAAGGTAGAATATCTCGAAGAAGCTCAGAAATACATTGACACCATGCCGGAAAAGGCACGCAGAAAAATGCTCTACAACATCTCCTTGGTGGGAATGGGGGTTGTGGATTCTCGGATTTTCAAGAAGTTGAACGAGTCAGGTATCTGGGAATTTCGCGCCGAATTTGAAAGTAACGAATACAGATTGCTTTCGTTTTGGGACAAGACGCGCTCCTCCATTGTGGTGGCTACTCACGGCTTCGACAAGAAGACACGAAAAACGCCTAAACAAGAGATTGAACACGCGGAAATTATCAGGAATGAATATTATAAAACACGATAAAGAATATGGAAATAATGACACACGAAGAGATGCTTAACAAGTATGTCGGCGAGGTCGGCACCGAGGAAAGAGAAGCTTTTGATGCAAAAGTAAGGACAGGTGTGGAGGAATATCGCATTGGAGAGGCAATCAAACAGACCCGAAAAAAAATAGGATTCACACAACAGCAGTTGGGTGAACGCATGGGTGTTAAACGCGCTGAAGTATCCAAAATTGAGAGCGGGCGAAGCATCACGTACAGCACCATCATGCGTGTGTTCAAAGCCCTTGGTGCAGAATCGGCTACTCTTGACTTAGGTCAACTCGGTCGTGTCGCCCTTTGGTAATAATTTTTCTAAACCGCTTTTATCTATACTCCGGGGCGCAGACCTTTGTAGAGACGCGATTAATCGCATCTCCACAGGAGGAATAGTTAGCGATAGGGTAATATGAAAAAGAAACGATTATACGATTTTCACTGACAACACGTTTGAAACTAACGAATCAAAATCCCTAACGGAAATATGCAAAACCTCCCCATCAAAATAGCATCCCTCCTCCTGCTCCTGCTTGCGGGCGGCGGATATTCCGTCGCGCAGGCGCAAACTCCTGATTCAGCGCTGTGTAAGAAGGCGTCGGGACTCTTTGCGGAGGCGCAGCGCGTGTGTGCGGCGGACGGAGGGGAGCTGTGGGGCGAGAACCTTTGGGGGCCTGTGTTGCTGGTCAGAGATTCGGACAAGATTACATTCACCAATGAGCCCGCGCTGCTGCCGGTTTCGCAGAAGATGGATGCTCTCTATTGCGGGATTTTGGATTCCGATATCGTGGTGGCGGGCTCGGCCATTCGTTTCAAGGGCTCGGAAGTGGCCGTCGTGCCGATGTTCGAGCTGTCGGACAGCGCCATGGTGGAGGTGTTTGTCCACGAACTGTTCCATCGGTTTCAAAACCAGCAGTACAACATGAGCGAAGTGGTGTATGACAATGCGCATGTGGATACGAAAATGGGCAGAACGTTGGTTTTGTGCGAGCTGTTGGAGCTTAGCAAGGCACTGAGCAGCAATGTCTTGGGAAGGAAACCCCATATTGAGCGGGCTTTGATGTTCAGGAAATGGCGGTGGGCGCTTTTCCCCGACAAAATCACGGATGAGTGCTGGTTCGAATTCCAGGAAGGACTCGCAATGTACACCCAATATCGTATTTGCTTTCAAGATTCGCTAAAGGTGGCGCAACAGCTTTGTCAGGAGGTCGAAAGGCTGCTCTCTTCACCGAATCTGTCCCGACAATACGGCTACAATATGGGGGCTATGTACGCCTGTTTGAACGACTTAGAGCCTTCCTGGCGACAGGATGCGTCTCCTTCGATGAACCTGAGCAAAATAGCCGGCAAACTGTACGGCATAGACTTCTCCAATTTGGAGGACACGACAGCGTTAAAGCAGTCGGATTCCTATCTGCGTGTCATGCAAGGAGTTGATAAACATCAGCTTGTCAGACAGAAGGTGTTAGACAAAGTCACTGAGTCGCTTCAGTCCAAAAGCGTCATTTACCTTCGCACGGACAGTTATCAGATAGGGTTTAATCCCTCGCGTGTGATGGGGCTGGACACGTTAGGTAACTATTTCACCGTCATCGAGCTAAAAGGCGATTTCGGCACCATCTATTCCGAATACGGCTGCCTGATTTCGAACCAACCAATATTAGTTCTCCCCTCCAGCGACATCAAGAGACTCCGCAAGAAGAGCCCTGAATTTTCCATTGAACTGAACAAAGGCTGGCGGTTGAGGAGATGCGAGGAGGGGTATGAAATTGTGAATAATTAAATTTTCCATCATGTAATAATTCCTATTCTTTTGTTGTCTAACATGATGAACGTTGCAACGAAAGTAATGTATTATGAACAACGACAAAGAATATCAGTTTGAACAGTTGGTGCGGCGGCACAAGCGGACCATCTACACGGTGTGCTACATGTTTTCGCACGACAAAGCCGAGATCGACGACCTCTTCCAGGAGATTCTCATCCGGCTTTGGAAAGGTTTCGACACCTACGAGGGTCGCAGCGACGCCAAAACATGGATCTACCGTGTGTCGCTCAACACGGCCATCAACCAGGACAAGAAGGAACGCCGGCGCATCGAAACAGTGCCACTGACCGTCGATATCGACCCCTATGAGGCCGACGACCCTTCGACGCATCAAATCCGCGAACTCTACGACCGCATTTCGCGACTCGACCTCATCGACCGCAGCCTCATCCTGCTTTGGTTGGAAGGGGTCAGCTACGATGAAATCGGAGCCATCATCGGTATCACGCCCAATAATGTGGGGGTCAGGCTGATGCGCATCAAGGACAAACTGGTGAAAATGTCAACAAAAGAATGAAAGGAGATCATCATGGAAAATCAAAACAATAACAATCTCTCTGAATTGGACCAACTGAAGGCCCAATACGAAACGCTGAAAGAGCAGTTCGACCAACAGGAAATCGTCAACGACCGGCTGATGAAATCGTCCATCAAGCACAGCACGGACTTTTATGGGCGGTATAGACGGATGCAAATTATCCTTTATCCGTTATTTGCCATAATCGGCATAGTGTGTGTCAAATGTTTTCAAGGCAGCCATCCTTCGTTAATGCTGTTTTGGCTCTCCTTCTGTTCGGTTTGCTTTGCCATTGAATTGTGGTTGACGCGAGAACTGAAGAGCAAGGAACTGGAAAACAACGATTTGCTCACCTTGTCCCATCAAGCCCGAAACTTCAAGAAATTATTTTCCCTCTTCACGGCACTGAATTATTCCACAGCTATGATCATTGCTATCGGGCTGGTGATTGCCAGAATGGGTAAAGATATAAATTTGTCGAATTTCGGTGCTATGATTTTGTCGTTTCTTGCGCTGCTCTTGGTTTTTGTACTCGTGGGCTTTTATGAAATACGCTATAAGACAAGAGCCTGCGATGACATTATCCGGCAGATAGAGGCTGTCGAGCCCACAACGGACAAGAAAACGGAACTCGACAGAACGCAAAAGTGGTTCCGTATCGCCATGATTGTCGTGTTTCTCGGTCTCGATATTTGGGCTTGTCTGCTGGTGGCCAAATACATCAAAACACCTCCGGCGTGGCGTCAATCGAAGTATGTGTTGGAATATGAACGGGGAACGGACAACTTTGTAACAGAAGAGAAGCTGGAGATCTGGGACGTGGATGCCGACACATTGGCCATCAGCTCGGAAGTCTTAGGTGGTAAGCCTATGGTGCAACATGTGGAGGTGACGGTGCCAAGCAAGAAAAGTGACCCCGACTTGGTGCAAATCAATGTGACGTTGACTCCAGAGGCGAGCCAGCAATGGTACCGATTCACCAACGAGATAAAGGGCCACCATGCTGCACTTTACCTTAACGGCAAGCAGATTCAGGACTGGGAAATCAAATGTGGAATAAGCACCGGAGGTTTCTTCATCATGAAGGAACGTTCATCGAAGGAGGAGTTGGAGAAGTTCTGCGAAAGGTTGATACGGCAGTGAACCGTCCAATTTTCATACACTTTCGTCTCATTTCTTGACACATATTTCGCATCGGTTCAACGCTATGACGTTGATATTGAAGCATATCCTACCATTGGCATCATTTTTGAAACAATCGTATATTGAAATTTTAGCATCCTTTTAGAAAGGGTTCAAGTATTTTTGTATTTTTGCGGTGTGAAAATATTTATGATATCATGAAGACTACGGAATTATTGAAGAAGATACTTGATTCAGGATGTACTTTGGTGAGACATGGTGCTAATCATGATATATGGTATAGTCCAATTACTGGCAAAAAATTTCTGATACCACGTCATTCCTCAAAGGAATTGCCTGTAGGAACACTGAAAGATATTGTAAAAAAGTCGGGAATTGAAATTTAAGCAAAATAATGGATAAGATCATCGAAAAAGTAATAATTGAGGTGAGCGCGGACGGGCTATTTTCCGCTTATATGCCCTCTGATGAGTACGGATTCGGGCTTGCAGGGTATGGTGAGACTGAAAAGGAGGCCATTGACGACTTTTATGCAGCAGTTTCGGAAATGCGAGAGCTGGAGGAAGCCGATGGAAGACCGTTCCCGGAATTTAAGTTCGAATTTGAGCGTGCTTACGCTGAATATGTCGCACCTGAAACGGCATGTAGCTGCGTCGCTGAAGACCCTGCCACTTATAATAGCAACGACAAAAATTAATAATTAAAAATTGATTCCTTGAGCAGCCTCGGAGAGGCAAAACGCACGAAGTGCTAATAACTCCACATAAGCGACGAAGGAGCGCAGTGTGGGGGGGGGTAAAACAAACAATATGAGCAAACTCGGAACTATCATCATCATAGACGACAACCGGAACGTTTTAGCGGCGGTGAAACTGCTGCTGGAGCGCGAGTTCCGGCAGGTGATCGCGCTGCCGTCGCCCAACACCCTGCTGCGACAGATAGAGGCGACCCCGCCGGAGGTCGTCCTGCTTGACATGAACTTCTCCGGCGGACTCAACACCGGCAACGAGGGCCTCTACTGGCTCCGCGAAATCAAAAGCCGCTACCCGCAGCTGCCCGTGGTGCTCTTCACCGCCTACGCCGACATCGAGCTGGCCGTGGCGGGTATGAAGGAGGGCGCCGCCGATTTCGTGGTGAAGCCGTGGGACAACGACCGCCTCATCGCGACCCTCACCCGCGCCTGCACCCGTCGCGACACCCAGAAGCGCCCGGAGAAATCCGCTTCAGCCGTCCCTTTCTGGGGCACCAGCACCGCCATGCAGGAACTGAAGCTCATGGTCGAGAAGATTGCCCCCACCGATGCCTCCATCCTCATTACCGGCGAGAACGGAACGGGGAAGTCGTTGTTGGCCAAGGCGATACATCAGTACTCTTCTCGTGGCGAGAAACCGCTCGTCAATGTGGATTTAGGTGCGATTACGGAAACCCTCTTCGAAAGCGAGCTGTTCGGACACGTGAAGGGCGCGTTTACCGATGCGAAAACCGACCGCGCCGGTAAGATTGAGGAGGCCGACGGCGGCACCCTCTTCCTCGACGAAATCGGCAATCTCGCCTTTCCGCAACAGGCTAAGCTGCTGACGGTTATCCAGAACCGCACGGTCACCCGCGTGGGTAGCAACAAAAACACCCCCGTCGATTTCCGGCTGATTTGTGCTACCAACCAGAAGCTGGACGAGAAGGTGCTGCGCGGCGAGTTCCGCGAGGACCTCTACTACCGCGTCAACACCATCCATCTGGAGATTCCGCCCCTGCGCGAGCGTCCCGAAGACATTGTGCCTTTTGCTGAACAGTTCCTGAAACGCTTTTCCGAGAAGTATCACAAGCCCGAGCTGAGGTTAAGTCCCGAAGCTGCCCGTAAGCTGCAAATGCACCCATGGTACGGCAACATCCGCGAACTGGAACATGCGATGGAGCACGCCGTCATCGTCTGTGACGGAACCGAACTCCACGAACAGGATTTCCGCCTGACCGCCTCGCAACCCAAAGACACGATGCAGGAAGTCACCACTTTGGAGGAGATGGAGGCCGAGATGATCCGCAAAAGCATCGCCAAATGCGGCGGCAACCTCTCCGCCGTTGCCGCCACGCTGGGCATTACAAGGCAGACGCTGTATAATAAGATGAAGAAGTACGGAATTTAGTTAGTAGTTAGCAGTTAGCAGTTGGGAGACGATGTAAAACGATGAGGCGATGAAAGACGATGAAACGGGCGACCCCAATTCCCCTTCTATTTTAGAAGGGGTGCCCGAAGGGCGGGGTAGTAATATGAAACTTCTTCCTTGAGCAGCCCCGTCAGGGGCAAGAGCTTGGTAGCCAGGGGCAAGGCGTGAGGAACGAGCGCCGCCACCCCTGGACAGCATACAAACAAATAGATATGGTAATAATAACGATAGCAATCGTCCTCGCATGGCTCATCACCGCTGTCATCCTGATCCGGCGGAACAGGCGCCACATTAAGCGATTACAGTTCCTCTCCGACGCGATCGCGGGGGGCGACTTCAGCTTCACCTTCCCGGAGCGGGGCCGCTGGCGTCAAGACCGCGCCACCGCTGAGTCGCTGAACCGCATCCGCGATATGCTGAACCGCACCCGCCAGGAGACCATCGACAAGGAACGCTACTACGCGCAGATCCTAGAGAGTGTGCACACCGGCATCGTGGCGTTCGACGAGAAGGGCTTCGTCACGCAGACCAACAAAGCCGCCGCAGCGCTGTTCGGACTCCCCGTGCTGACCCATATCCGGCAGCTTGACCAAGTCAGCAATGGACTGGCAGACACGCTGTTACTCTCAGCCGCGGGCGACAACCACACGCTCACCATTCACGATGGTGAGAGCACCCGACAACTCTCCATCCAGGTCTCCCAAAGCCGCATTCGCGACCGCAATATCCGCATTTTGGCGGTTAATGATATACACAACGAATTAGACAACAAAGAGATAGACTCGTGGATCTCGCTTACGCGCGTGCTTACCCACGAAATCATGAATTCCGTCAGCCCTATCACCTCGCTGAGCGAAAGTCTGCGCGAGTTGGTGCCCGACAAGAACTCGGAACTCTACAAAGGTTTGGACGTGATTCACTCCACTGGCACGGGCATCGAAGGTTTTGTGGAGTCATACCGGCAGTTTACCCATATTCCAACTCCTTCGCCGTCATTGTTTTACGTACGAGGATTGGTGGAACGTTCCGTTCGTTTGGCGCAAGGTGTTCACGAAAATCATCGCATCGAGTTCCGATGGTCCACCATTCCGGAGGATATGTTGCTGCACGCCGACGAGAACCTCGTGGGGCGGGTACTCAACAACCTGCTGAAGAACGCCGTAGAGGCTATCGGGGAGAACGACGGCTGGGTGGAGGTCCGAGCCTTCCTCAACGAACGCGAGGATGTCGTCATCGAGGTTAGCAATAGCGGCGAACCCATCCCGCCGGAGGTCGAAGAGCGCATCTTCATTCCGTTTTTCACCACCAAAACGGGCGGTTCGGGCATCGGACTGAGCATTTCCCGACAGATCATGCGTCTCTCGGGCGGGACGCTCACGCTGCGCACCCGTCCGAACACCACGTTTATAATGACGTTTGGAGGGTAATACGTTTCTGAGTGTATTTTGGAATAATCAGCACCATACTCATGGCGCTGATAGTGATTCATAGCATTTAACGTTCGGGATGCCACACAAACCGATAGGGTAGGAGGGCGTCCTCACCGGCATAGTCCACACCGATGCGCGGGGTGGTTTCAATCTGGCTCTCAGTGATTTGCATGTCGCGGTCTTCAATCCAGAGTGTGTCACTGCAGATGGAGAGACCGTTGTCTGCGACGGTAAGTCCCAACAATTTGGAGACCTTGCCCGGTCCGATGCCGATGTCGGGAGTGATGCGGGGTTTGCGAGTACGTTGCAGCATCAGCTCCTCGCCGTGGGTGGGTACGATGCCGCGGATGAGTACCGCGTCGGGCACACCGTCCACATTGGTGACGAAGTTGAGCAGATGGTGCATCCCGTAGCAGAGGTAGATGTAGGCGACGCCCCCTTCGTGGTACATCATCTCGTTGCGGCGGGTGCGTCGTCCCCCGAAGGCATGCGACGCGCGGTCGGTAGTGCCCTTGTAGGCCTCCACCTCGCAGATGATGCCGCCCGTGAGCTGCCCGTCCACTTGGGTGAACAGGTACTTGCCCAGCAGGTCGCGTGCGATGCGGAGCACGTCATCGATCAGGAAATAGTCTTTCGTCAGTTTCATTGCCGTTTTTTCAGCCCGCAAAAATACGAATTTTGACGTATGACGCGAAGAAACCCTTTGTAGAGACGATGTGCACATCGTCCCTACGAAAACACCAAATACGGCCTCAACTTCTCAATGAGTTCCGGATACGCATGCGTGATCCGTTGCAATTCGTCAAGGTCGCGGATGGGACCGTTTTTTTCGCGGTGGCGCACGATGAGCTTCGTGAGGTAGGCATCGATATAGGGGTGTGCGACCAACTCCTGATAGGTGGCGGTGTTGATGTTCAACTTTTTGATTTTCTGCTTGTTGATATACAGGTAGGTCTTCAGTTTCGCCGTGTCGATGTTCTGCATGACGTATACTTCCTGGAGCTGTGAAAAGCTATGCAGACCGCCGAGTTTATCTCGGTATTCGACCAGTTTGGCAGCACGTTTGCTTCCGAACTGCGGGATGGTGAGCAGGTCATTGGTGTCGCAGCTGTTGAGGTCGACTTTAACGATATCGTACATCTGTTTGCGCTCCTGCTGTTTGAAGGGCGGGAGCGTGTCGGAGCGCACGTGCGGTCGATTGGCGAACGACTGCTGTCGAACCGCTTCCAGCGAATCGGCAAGCTGCTGCTGTCGTTGTGCAAATTGTTGGAACTGAACCTCGTAAAGGTGGACATCACAGGACGGCTTCTGACTGTTTTGATGACAGAAATAGTAGATGTTGCTCGCGATCATGATGGTGAGCAAGAAGAGGGCGGCCGCCCATTCGCCTCGGGTAAAATGGAGCTTCGTTTTCATGGGTGCAAAGATACAATCTCAAGATATGGTTTGTCAAGATATTTGCAATTTATTTATTAACACGTTGTTGTTTGTATTTTAATTTTAGGCAAAAGGCAATGGGGAAAAGGCAATAGGCAAGGGGCGATAGGTGATAAGGGAAAATAAAAACAAATTAATGTTTATAAAAAAATGTAAATATTTGTAGTATAGTTATATAACGTAGTTCTGGCTGTGTTAAATTTTTAAAATATGAAAAAAAGAAACGGTTTTTGCATAAAAAAATGTATTTTTGCAGCGTTTCTAAGAAAAACGGCATGTCGTCTTTTGAAAGTTTATATCGCGAAACGGAAATGAATGTCAGAGAGGCGGTTCGACGTTTTTCGGAGCTGAAGTCGAAATATGAGTCGGCGCAGCGCGAGAATGAGAAATTGCGCTCCGAGGTGACGATGTTGAGAGGTCGGCTCGACGAAACAGAGGAAAAGTTGAAATTGGTTGAACTAACGAGCACCATTATTGACAGAGAAGATAAGACAAGACTAAAACGACAAATCAACGATTGGGTGCGGGAGATAGATAACAGTATCAAGCTTCTCAGCGAAGAGTAACGATGGAAGAAGAGAATATAAAGGTGACCGTGACGATAGGGCAGAGACCCCTGACCGTCATCATCAAGAAGGAGTGGGAACATTACTTCCTGGAAGCTGAAAAAGTAATCAATGACAGTTTTTTCGAGTTTGCGAAAAAATGGCAATATAAAGACCAGCAAGACCTTACGAATATGGTGCTGTTGGATTTTGTGGTGAAGGCACTGGGCGATAAGGAAAGGCTGAGGGAATATGACGAGGAGTTGGTTCCGATGATGGAATCGCTCAAGCAGTTGACAGAGGAATTCCCCATTGATTAGACGTTCTTTGACAGAAATAATCCCGCATAAGTTCAGATACGTTTGTTAAACTCAACAGAATTACAAACGAAGGGGACGCTTGTCATGCCTAGAACAGGCCCGATCCGTATGGATGGCGATCAGCCCGGGGAAGCGCGAAGCAAAGACGGCACCTTCGACCATATCGCTTAGGAGTTTTTCGAAACCCTATGGAGCTTATGCGGTTTTTTTATGCCTCCCGTTGACCGTTGAACGGACAACTTAAAATTAATATATATAAATTTATGACGACAACTTTAGGAATCATTATAGGCATTTTGGTGGGCATTGGAATAGGATTGGCCCTCGCCTATACACTGTTGAAAAACCAACTGACGAAAGCAGGGCGCGAAGCCCTCAAGAAAGCCGAAGAAGACGGCGAACTCATTAAGAAAGAGAAGATTCTGCAAGCGAAAGAGAAGTTCCTGCAGCTGAAGGCTGAACACGAGAAATCATGCAACGAGAAGAACCAGCAGATTGCCACTGCTGAGAATCGCATCAAGCAGAAAGAGAACACCCTCAGCCAGAAAATGGAGGAACTCAACCGCAAAAACAACGAGAATGCCGCCCAGAAGGAGAATCTGAACAAGCAGATGGAAGCGGTGGCTCAGAAACACAAGGAACTGGAAGAGCAAATCTCCGCTCAGAAAACCAAACTGGAATCTATCGCTGAGATGACCTCCGAACAGGCTAAGCAACAGCTTATCAACCTGATGCAAGACGAAGCTAAAGCCGACGCCCTCGTGATGATCAAAGAGATTGTGGACGAGGCTAAGCATACCGCCAATCTGGAAGCTAAAAAAGTGGTGGTCAACGCATTACAGCGTACTGGCGTGGAATCCGCCATCGAGAACACCGTCTCCGTCTTCACGATTGAAAACGACGAAATCAAGGGACGCATCATCGGCCGTGAAGGTCGTAACATCCGTACCCTCGAGAACCTTACCGGTGTGGACGTGGTCATCGACGACTCCCCCGACACCATCCTGCTCTCCAGCTTTGACCCGGTGCGCCGCGAAATCGCACGCCTCTCTCTCCAGAAGCTCGTTTCCGACGGCCGTATCCACCCCGCACGTATCGAAGAGGTGGTCGCCAAGACGAAAAAGCAGATTGAACAAGAGATTGCCGAACTCGGTAAACGTACTTGTATAGACTTGGGCATCAACAACATGCATCATGAACTGATGCGTTTGGTCGGTAAGATGAAATACCGCTCTTCTTACGGTCAGAACCTGTTGCAACACGCCAAGGAGGTGGCTAATCTGAGTGCCGCTATGGCCGCAGAATTGGGCATCAATCCCAAACTGGCCCGTCGCGCTGGTCTGTTGCACGATATCGGCAAGGTGCCCGACACCGAACCCGAATTGCCGCACGCACTCTTCGGCGCCCGTTTGGCCGAACAGTACAAGGAACGCGCTGAAATCGTGAACGCCATCGGTTCTCACCACGACGAGATGGAGATGAAGACCCTCATCGCGCCTATCGTGCAAGTGTGCGACGCCATCTCCGGTGCTCGTCCGGGCGCCCGTCGCGAAGTGGTGGAAGCCTATATGAAACGTCTGAACGATCTTGAGAATCTGGCACTTACATATCCTGGTGTTGTGAAGACCTACGCAATCCAAGCCGGTCGTGAACTGCGCGTGATTGTGGGTGCAGAGAAGGTCACCGACCAAGAGGCCGACCAAATCTCCCTCGACCTCTCCAAGAAGATCCAGAACGAGATGACCTATCCGGGTCAGATCAAGATCACGGTTATCCGTGAAACCCGCGCAGTCAATTACGCTCGATAATATATGAACGACAACCAACCGAAACCCCGTAGCCGATTCAGGTTCTTCACAATACTTTATATTGTGACGTTCATTCTGTTTGTGGTCTATTTTTTCTTTATTTCGGATCATAACTTGAAAACACACAGGGATTTGAACCGAAAAATCTCCAATTTGGAAAATAAGATCACCAACACGAAGAACCAGGTGGGCAATGTCTACACCTACGAGCAGTTGGTGGCGGATTCGGTGTTGTTGGAAAAGTACGGACGTGAGCAGCTGAACATGCACCGTCCTGAAGAGGATGTTTTTGTGATTCTCTATGAAAAATGAGGGTGAACATATTCGATTGTTGATTGTCAACGGGGTGAACCTCAGCTGTTTAGGCACGCGTGAGGTGAATATCTACGGCAGTCTCTCCTTCGATGAGTATTTGGAGGAGTTACGCGGAAGATACCCTCAGATGGAGATTAGCTACTTCCAATCCGACAGCGAAGGTGAGTTGGCGGAGGCCATAACCTCGGCACGGAATTTGCAGGGAATCATCCTCAACGCAGGGGCCTACACGCACACCTCCGTCATATTGGCGGATGCAGTGAGAGCGGCCAAATGTCCGGTGGTGGAGGTCCATATCAGCAACCTCTTCGGCCGCGAGCAGTATCGCCGCAATAGCGTGCTCTCCTCTGCCTGCGTCGGATTCGTCAGCGGTTTTGGTCTGCAGAGCTATGATTTGGCCGTTGAATTTTTCCGAATGAAAAATGCGGATGGGGCGGTTAAACTTCATCGCGTGTAGCGAGTCTGTGAAAAGAGCTTTTGAATTATTTAGAATAGAACGTAAATATTGAAATTATGAAAAAAGTATTCAGTTTATTGATGGTTTTGGCCTTTGTAATGGCCGGTGTGGCTCAAAATGATGCCGATCAACCGAAAAAGAATAAAAAAGTGAAAAATCCCGAAATCACTTTCGAGACATTGGTACATGACTACGGCGAAATCTACCAAGGCGAGAATGGCGAATGCGAGTTCGTGTTCAAGAACACCGGCAAGGCTGACTTGATTCTCACCAACTGCCGTTCCAGCTGCGGTTGCACGGTTCCTTCATGGCCGAAAGACCCCATCGCTCCCGGCAAGAAAGCTGTCATCAAGGTGAAATACAACACCCAGCGTATCGGTCAGATCAACAAGACCATCACGGTGGAATCCAATGCTGTGAACGACCGCGTGGTGCTTAAGATCACGGGTAACGTGAGCCCGAAGCCTTCGGAAGCAGCACCTGAGAACAACTCTGGAGCACCGAAAGTAAACAACTAACATTCAAAAACATACAGCAATGAAAAAGTTACTGGTTTTCGTATGTGTACTCTGTATGGGTATTGGTGTGGGACTGCAGGCGCAGACCACGAAGACCACCTATACGGGTACGGGTGCAGAGATCGAATTTGAGAAGAAAGCGATCGATTTCGGCACACTGAAGGTCGGCGACGTGAAGGTGGTGACCATCACCTACAAGAACATCGGCAAGAAGCCGTTGATTTTGGACGATGTGATCTCTTCCTGCGACTGCACGGAGGTGGAATGGTCGAAAGCGCCTGTGATGCCCGGCAAAACCGGCACCATCAAGGCCACCTACACAGCCAAGAATGTCGGTTTGATCAGCAAGCGCGTGACCGTGTTGTCGAACGCGAACACCGACAGAGTGATCTTGCAACTTAAAGGGGAGGTGAAGTAACATCCCCTTCTTCCCTGGGGCCGTCTGGTTTTGACAGCAAGTTCGGGGGTATGTAAGCAGGTCGGAATTTGTGGGCTGATTCCGTTAAAAATTAACCCTCGATGCCAAATAAATGGCGAAACTTCTTATGCAATCGCAGCGTAACCGTTGCGGTTCCCGCCGCGCGGACAAGGTCCGTAGCCGCGGGTGCTCCCCCGGAAGTTATTCGGCTCAACGTCCGGACCGGAGTATCATAAAAGGGCTGATAGCTGAGGCCGCGCTTCGAGGCTGAGGCGAAACTTTAGAAGATAAGCGACGCTTAGGTCTGTCCCGTACCATGCCGCCGCCGACAATCAAACGGTGACTAAACTTGTAGAAAGCATACTTGCGGCGTGTTTGGACGAGGGTTCGACTCCCTCCGGCTCCACAAGGAAAACGATAACCCCGATGAATTTCGGGGTTTTTTATTGCCTTTTTGCGGGGAAAATGCACGCCGTGTCCGAGAAAAACGTATTTTTGCCGCGCTAAAAGTTTTCGAATGGAGAAGATCTACTTTACTGATTTCGTCGCAGCTGACGTGGATTTGGCGCATGAGAAGTTGCGGGAGTGGCAGCGCAAATATCCCGCTTCGCCACTGCTGAACATGTTCTGCTTGCACGAGGACCGTCTCAAAGGACAGAGCCGCCAGCGTGCCAAAATGCTGCTAACGCTGCCCGATAAACTGCGCTTCGACTCGCTTCCGTTGGAAACAGCCCCGATTGTGGTGACCCGCGAGAAACCGCAGCTTAACATCCAGGAAACCAAGCCGCAGCAAAGATCGTCGTTGAACCCGATCTTCGTCAAACATCCCTCCCCGGACCACGACAATCGCCAAGCCTTGATTGATCAGCTGATTGAAAAATTCTCCAAAGACGCCCCCAAAATCATTTACTCGCCCGATGTCCATGATGCCGACGCGGACTATGGAATGGAGAGTTCTGTGGAAGATCAAAGCATTGTAAGTGTTTCATTGGCAAATATTTATGCAGACCAAGGCTACTACGACCGGGCCATTCAGATGTTTGAAATATTGAAGTTGCATTTTCCCGAAAAAAATAGTATCTTTGCCGCCCGAATTGAGGAGCTGAAAAAAATGATGGCTGAAGGGTGATTTTGGCATTGTTTTTGCTTGATTTTCGGACTGTTTTTGAAAAAATAAACAAATAAATCATAAACTAAAAAAGTAAAAGAAGATGTTTACATTGTGTGTAGTATTAATCATTTTGGCAAGTATCGTGCTGGCTTTCGTCGTGTTGATCCAAAACTCAAAGGGCGGTGGTCTGGCTTCCAATTTCGCTTCTTCCAATCAGGTGATGGGCGTGCGCAAAACGGCTGACGTGCTCGAAAAAACCACATGGGGTCTTGCAGCAGGCATTATGATCCTCTGCTTCGTGTGCGCTTTCCTCTCCAGAAACGAATATAACAGCGTTCACGGCATCTCCAACACTCAAGTTGAGCAAACGACTACCGATGCTGGTGCTGAAGAATAATCGATAATTGATTTGATTTTGTAAACATGCAATGCCGTTGGCGTTGTGTGTTTTTTTTGTTTGTAATATAAAATATTGATACAATGAATATTAAACACGAAAATGTTCCCGGCCAAGTGCAGGAACTCGTAATTGAAATCCAAAAGGAAGACTACGCAGAAAACGTAGATAAAGCGTTAAAAAAACAACGTCGTGAAGTGGCTGTTCCCGGCTTCCGCAAAGGCAACGCCCCTATGGGCATCGTCCAAAAGATGTACGGCAAGAACATCCTCGTGATGGAAATTGACCGTCTCGTCAACGAACAGATGGACAAATACTTCAAGGATAATGACGTGAAGTACATCTTCGAACCCATGCCGGTGGAGGGTAAGTCTCAGGTGGACTTCGAAAACCCTGACAACTTCACGTTCGTGTACGAATATGCGCTGCGTCCCGAGGTCAAGATCGATTACAAAGCGATGCCCGCCATCACCGATTTCACCATCATCCCTGGTGAAGAGGAAATCAACACCCAAATCGAGCAACTCCGTGAGCGTCACGGTAAGTATGTCATGCCCGACACTATCGAGGCAAACGACAGCATTTCAGCTGATTACGGCGGCGAAAAAGAGGCTTTCTTCTTCATCCGCGATCTGAACGACGATGCCAAGAAGGAGTTCATCGGCAAGAAGGTGGATGACAAGCTGACCATCGCTATGCGCAAGGCTTTCAGCTCTGATCCTTTCTTCGCCCGTGCTTTCGACCTCAAGGCCGAAGAGCTTAGCGCCGACGATCCTTACACCTACGATCTGACTATCAAGCGTATCGGCCGCATCGAGCCCGCCGAACTGAACGAGGATTTCTTCAAGGTTGCCTATCCCGACGGCAGCGTGACCGACGAAGCCACCATGCGTCAAGTGGAGAAAGACAAACTTACGGAGCAATATAAACCTGATACAGAGCGTCTTTTCATGAACAAAGCTATTGAGACTTTGTTGGACAATGTGAAGGTGGAACTTCCTGACGATTTCATGAAACGCTATATCAAGGCTGTTCAAAAAGACATGAAGGATGAGGATTTGGAGAAGCAGTTCGACCAGTACAAACGCTCATTTGCATGGCAGATTCTGGAGAACACCATCGTGGAAGGCGAGGACGTGAATGTCACTCGCGCCGACATCGAGGCCTATTTCCGTGACTACTTCGTCAAGAACTATTTCGCTAACTTCAACGCCGAAAGCGTTAAGGAGCAAGTCGATAAGATCGTGGCTGACTCCATGAAGAATCAAGAGTATGTGAAGAACGCTTACGACATGCTCTATGACAAGAAATTGGTAGAAGTGTTGCGCAAGAAGATGAATATCGAGCATAAGGAAGGCGATTTCAAGGCTTTTGTGGCTGAACTTTCTGCAAAAGAGGATAAAGCTGAAGAGAAAACCGCTGAGGAGAAACCCAAAAAGACCACGAAGCGCAAAACCACAGCCAAGGCTGAGGCTCCTGCCGCTGAAGAGGCTCCCGCTGAGGAAAAGCCCAAAAAGCCGAGAGCTAAATCTACCAAAACCAAAACCGCAAAAGAGTAAAGTATGAGAGACGAATTCAGAAATTATGCGCTGAAGCATCGCGGCATCAGTAGCTTGAAGATGGACCGTTACGTGTCCAGAACCAACGACTACATCACGCCGTACATCATTGAAGAGCGCCCGATGAACATCACTCAGTTGGACGTCTTTTCCCGTCTGATGAAGGACAGAATCATCTTCATGGGCGTGCCGATCGACGACGATGTGGCCAACATCATCCAAGCGCAGCTGCTCTTCCTTGAGTCTCAGGATTCCGAGCGCGACATCCAGATCTACGTCAACAGTCCTGGCGGTATGGTTTATGCCGGACTCGGCATCTATGATACGATGCAGTACCTCAAACCCGATGTTTCCACCATTTGCACGGGCATGGCCGCCTCTATGGCTGCTGTGTTGATGTGCGCCGGTGCCAAGGGCAAACGCTTCGCGCTTCCGCACTCCCGCGTGATGATTCACCAGCCGATGGGCGGTGCGCAAGGTCAGGCTTCCGATATCGAGATCGAGGCTCGCGAGATCCAGAAGATCAAGAAGGAACTCTACGAAATCATCGCCTACCACTCTGGGAAGGATTACGACCAGGTGTGGAAGGACAGCGACCGTGACTATTGGATGACGGCTGCCGAAGCTAAAGAATACGGCATGATCGACCAAGTGTTGGGCCGCGACCAACGCAAATAAGCGACAAATTTAACATCTTGAAATAGAAGAGACCGGCTTCCGGAAGTGTCCGGGTGCCGGTTTTCTGTTCTAAAGCGAAGATAATGACAAAAAAAACGAATAGATACGACAGAATGTGCAGCTTTTGTGGGCGCGACATTCCGAGTGACCAGTTTATCATCGGCGGTTTTGACGCGATGATTTGCAGCGACTGTCTGAAGGCGGCCACCGAGATTTATCATCAGCATCAGGCGGAAACTGAGCAGAAAGCTATTTCCGAAATTAAGCATAAGCTGCTGAAACCGAAGGAGATAAAGACGAAGCTGGATGAGTACGTCATCGGACAGGAGGAGGCCAAGAAGGTGTTGTCGGTGGCGGTATACAACCACTACAAACGTTTGATGCAAGGAGTGGATGAATCGGATCCCGATGTGGATATCGAAAAGAGCAACGTGCTGTTGATAGGCGAAACAGGTACGGGTAAAACATTGTTGGCCAAAACGATAGCCAACCTTTTGGATGTGCCGTTCTGTATAGCTGACGCTACCGTCTTCACGCAAGCGGGTTATGTGGGCGAGGACGTGGAGAGCATTCTTTCCCGTCTGTTGCAGGCTGCCGATTATGATGTGAAGCGTGCCGAGCGCGGTATCGTCTTTATCGATGAGATTGACAAGATTGCCCGTAAAGGTTCCGAGAATCCGTCCATTACGCGCGATGTGTCGGGCGAAGGCGTGCAGCAGTCGTTGCTGAAACTCTTGGAGGGTTCCATCGTGAACGTGCCGCCGCAAGGAGGCAGAAAGCATCCCGAGCAGGAGTTCATCCAGGTCAACACGCGCCATATTCTCTTCATCGGCAGCGGTGCCTTCAATAACCTGTCGAACATCATTTGCGACCGCATGAACACGCACGCCATCGGTTACAATACGAAGAACATCAACTTCAACCCGCAGGAGGCGTTGAAATACGTCAGTGCGCAGGATATCAAAGACTTCGGACTGATTCCGGAACTGTGCGGCCGTTTCCCGGTCATCACCTCGCTGAACGCCCTCGACAGTGCGGCATTGAAGCGCATCCTCACCGAGCCGAAGAACGCGTTGGTGAAACAGTACATTGCGCTGTTTAAGATGGACGGCATCGCGCTGAGTTTCACGGAAGAGAGCTTGGACTACATCGTCGAGAAGGCGGTGGAGTTGCAGTTGGGTGCCCGCGGCTTGCGCGCCATCGTCGAGAAGATCATGACCGACGCGATGTTCGAGTTCCCGAGCTTGAACAAAAAGAAGATCGTGGTGGACAAGGCCTACGCGCAGGATAAGTTCGAGAGTTCGATTTTCTCGTTTAAGGATAAGTAGGCAATAGGCAAAATGCATAGATGTGATAATTAAGGTCGGCGCAAGTCGGCCTTTTTTGTATTTTTGCGGTCAAAATTGTCTGTATGAAACGTTTGTGTTTGATAATATGTCTCGCCCTGCTCGGGCTTTCATTGCAGGCGCAGCAACCGCCCACTTGTTCTGAACCGGGAGAGCCGCCCGCGCCTTATGGGCCGGTGCCGACTGCTGCGCAGGTGGCGTGGCAGCGGATGGAGATGAATATGTTCTGCCATTTCGGGCCGAACACTTTTACAGGGCTCGAATGGGGCGAGGGCACCGAAACGGAGGATATCTTCAACCCAACTGCACTCGATTGCAACCAGTGGGTGGCGGTAGCGAAACAGGCGGGATTCGGTGGCATTATACTCACTGCCAAACACCACGATGGATTCTGTTTGTGGCCCAACCCCGCGAGTACGCATACGGTGCGCGAGAGCGTGTGGCGCAACGGAAAAGGCGATGTGCTGAAGGAGCTGTCGAAAGCGTGCAAGAAGAGTGGGGTGAAGTTCGGTATCTACATCTCCCCGTGGGACCGAAACGCACCTACCTATGGTACGCCCGAATACAACGAAGTGTTCCTCAAGACTTTGCGTAGTGCCCATACGAAATATGGTCCCATCTTCGAGCAGTGGTTTGATGGCGCCAACGGTGAAGGTCCGAATGGCAAACGACAAGTCTATGACTGGAAAAGTTTCAACGCGCAGACGCATAAGCTGCAGCCCAACGCAGTGATTTTCAGCGATGTGGGTCCTGGTTGTCGCTGGGTTGGCAACGAGGAGGGCACCTGCGGGCGCACCTGCTGGTCGCGACTTGATGTGGACGGGTTCGGACCTGGTGCGGATGCGCCTTCTTTGGACACACTCAACGTGGGCAATTACAATGGTGCGTGCTGGGTGCCCGCCGAGACAGACGTCTCCATCCGACCGGGATGGTTCTGGCGCGAGAGTGAGCACCCGAAGTCGGTGCAGGAGCTGCTGAAGATATACTACAACAGCGTGGGACGCAACTCCTTACTGTTGCTCAACGTGCCGCCGGATAACCGCGGTCTTATTCCTGCAGAGGATTCGTTGCGCCTGATGGAGTTCCGCGCCGCGTTGGACAGCATCTTTGCGAGGGATTTGGCGAAAAATACCGTAAAGGTTAGCTCAACCAATGTTCGTGGCGGCTATACCAAAGGATATTCAGCTCTTGTGGCTCAGAGAAGAAAATTTATGGAGGAATATTATGCCGGTGCTTATCGCTCGCCAGAAAAATCTTGTATTCACATAGTTCCTGTGGATGGAGACCCCTATTTTCTGATTGACGGCTACTATGATACCTACTGGGCCACATCCGACAATGTAACATCCGCCTATGTAGAATTGGAATTCGATGAGTCTCAGACCTTTAACCGCGTTATGTTGCAAGAATTTATACCTCTTGGACAGCGGGTGGAGAAGTTCCACATTGAAGTCGAGGATGAGAACGGGAAGTGGCGCACCATCGCTGAAGAGACAACCATCGGTTACAAGCGGATTGTGCTCACGGAAACCGTCACTACCAAGAAGGTGAGACTTGTCATCGACCAAAGCCGCGCCAGCATCGTGTTAAACCGTTTCGGGCTATTTTATGATAACATTTACGATATGTAGAGACGCGATTAATCGCGTCTCTACAATTTCAAAATAAACCCAAAGGCGAGAAAGACGTCTAATCATACAGATGAAAATTGTATTTTTGCGACCTCTTTGAACGGAAAACCACTTATGAAGAAGTTATTATTGACCGGATTTTTTTGTATCGCGTTGATATTCAGTTATGCGCAAACGCAGCCGATGAAGTTTTTGGGTGTTGGCATGAACAGCACGATGTCCACGTTTGTCTCTAAGATGAAGGGCAAGGGCTTTGTGGAGGATGTCAACCACACTAAACCGAATTATACGGTGATGAAGGGTGTTTTTGCGGGCGAGCGCGTGAAAATCGAGATCCGTTCGGCGTCGAAAACCCATCTGGTCTACAGTGTCAACGTCTTCTTCACCATGAGCACGCAGTTCACCTATCCCGATTTGCAGAACCGTTTGAGCGGCAAGTACGGGGAGATTACGCAAGAGGTCAACAACATCAAGGAGGAACCTATTTACGTGAAATACACCACCGATTACTCCAAATGGCAGACCGATACGGACACGGTGACTCAAGCTTACAACATGATTGTCCTTTCGAAGTGCAGCTATCATAGCACTTCGCCGTTTGTGATTTCATATATTGACGGGAAAAACTCCAAAGTGGAGACGCTGGAGGTCAATTCAGACTTTTAATTTACTTTTCGAGCAGATTTTTACCGCAAATGATATTGCAGGTGAGCATCGAGGTCATCGCGGTGCCCAACATGCCGTGCAACATCAGACTTTGTCCGGCCAGATAGAGGTTGGGCAGGGGTGATACGGGAGATACGAGAGTGCCCAGCAGGTTGTCGAACGATTTGCGGATGCCGTAGCTGGAGCCGTGTTGCGTACCGGTGTAGTCGCGGTAGGTGAGCGGTGTGCTGGTCCAATAGTTCACGATATTACCTTTTAATTCAGGAATATAGCGTAACGCGAAGGCGATGCACTCTTCCGCTTTTTGCTGTTTGAAGGCCTTGTACTCTTCTGGACGATGGCCTAAGCGGCTCTCTTCCCAGTCGCTCACTGCGTCCCACGACATGGGGATCAGCAGATCGATATTGGTGGCGAATTGGCCCTCCTCGGGGACGTTAAAGTTGATCAGCATCGTGTTCACGGGGGCCTCTTTTCCGCAGGGGGCGTTCCAGAGGTTGTCGGTTTCGATGATGCTGATGCTGCGGTTCAGATAGGGGATGGTGTTGGGCTGCACCTCCAGCTGAACGGTGAACATGCCCACGGTGCTCTCCAATCGTTGAATGCGCCGACGGTAGATGTTGCGCACCTGCTTGCATTCCGGGATGAGGTCGATGGTGAGGGATGGGTGCAGGGTGGAGATGACGATGTCAGCTTTGTAGGTGGTGCCGTCGGTGCATTTTACCGCGCAAATATTGCCGTCGTCGTTGACTTTGAACTGGCTGACGGTTTTGCGCATGAGCACTTCGCCGCCCAAGTGTTGGACGTTTTCTACCAGTCTGTTAATCAGGGTTTCGCCGCCGCCTTTCAGTCGGTAGGAACCTTGGATGAAGGAGTTGAGCGATTGCAGGAACGAATAGAGCGGCAGTTTGTCGGTAAGTTCAGTGGTGAGGCACTGTCCGCAGAGCAGGTCGCGCAAAACGGGATTGGGGATGTTCGCCTCCAGGTAGGTTTTGGCGGAGACGCCCATCAGGATGTTGTCAAAGGCGTTTTGTCCTGGGAGTATCGACTCGTAGATGTGCTTGTTGATGCCTGTCATCAGAGAGACGATTTTCTCCAGAGCAGTTCTCTCTTCTGGAAAATCGGCGGAGAGGTGGTCCACGAAAGATGGGTAACCGCGGTGCAGACGGAAGGTTTGTCCGTGCGTGTGAACCTCAAGGAATTCATCGTCAAGGGGTTGCCAAGGGAGGTCTTCCAATCCGAAGTAGGTGACGAGCGGGTGTAGCACTTCACCTTCGCCGATGCCGCCCACATAGTGGAATCCGGTGTCGAGGCGTTGTCCGTGACGGCAGAACGATTGGAACGCGCCGCCGGGAACCGCGCATTTCTCCAGCACGGTCACCTTCATGCCCTCTTTTGCGAGCGCTTGGGCGCAGGTGAGGCCGCCGAAACCGCCACCGATGATTACCACTTCTCTTTTTTCCGCCATAATCTATCGCATTTCGGCTTCCAGTTGCAAGCGGAGGTCATCGGGATTGTTCGCGTCTGTAAGGGTGGCCTTCACGGTGACAGAACCTTCGTTTTCAGTGATTTGTCGTTGGAGGCGCAGCGTGTCGCCCGGTCGGATCAGCGCCACGTAGCGGCAGTTTTTGATGGCCGCATAGTGCAGCGGGCGTCCAATTTCGCGGCTCACGCATTCGCGAATCATGCGCAACGAGAGCACGCCCGGGGTGATGGGATTTCCGGGGAAATGCCCTTGGTAAACCGGGTGGTTTTCGTTCATTTTCAGCAAAACAGCCTCCTGATTTGCCTCTATGATGTCAAATAATGTACTGATTTGGGACATGGCTCTGCTCTTGCGGGGTTAATTCGCCAATTTCATGCGGCAGGTCATCAACGTTTGGCCGTTGACAGCAGTTTCCGCCGCCACCATCGTGATGTTGCCCACTTGCGACATAATGGTGAGGTGGGTCGTCAGCGTGTCGCCGGCCATCGGCATAGGATGGTTCACCACACACCGTTTGATGTCGCCGATATAGCCCATGTTGACCTCTTCGCCGGCCTGTTTGCGCAGGTAACCCACGTAGGCCGCAGCGGTCTGGGCGATATGTTCTAAAATGCCCTCTTCCGCCAGCCGCCCCGACTCTTCCAGAAACATATTATCGCCGGAGATGGTCAGTGTGGAGTTGCAGTTCTGTTCGTCTTCGAACGAGAACCCGTCCACCATGAGGATGGGCGGCCGTTGGGGGATAAGGCTAATGATGTCGTTGGTATTACATGCGGGTGTAGACATAGTCGTACAGGTCTGCAAAGGTTTTCAACGTAGGAAGGTCGGGAGTTTTGATCTCCACGCCGAACTCCTCGTTTACCAGGCCTACCATGTCGACAAGGCTCAGACTGTCAAGGTGCATCGTCTCTTTGATGTTTGCCTCGGGTTGGATAGCTTCTTGTTCCACTTCAAACTCATCAGCGAGGATGGACACCATTTTCTTGATCATTTCGTCTTTTTCCATAGCAATCTTTTTTGGGGAAATATACTTTTTTGATTTATTTTATGTCTTTGATAATCAATGTGGAATTGGTTCCGCCGAAGCCGAAACTGTTCGACAAGAAGATGTCGAAGTCGTAGTTGTCGATGCGTTGGGCGGGGATGTTGAGCTTGCTGGTATCTTCGTCGCCGTGGTCGAAGTTGAGGTTCGGGGCGATGAAGCGGTTTTTCATCATCAGCATAGAGTAGATGACTTCGCTGGCGCCGGCCATCCACATTTCGTGACCGGTTTGGCCTTTGGTGGAGGTCACCGGAGGCATGTTGTCGCCAAACACCGCGTAGATGGCTTTAGCCTCGTTGGTGTCGCCAACGGAGGTGGAGGTGGCGTGGGCGTTGATGTAGCCGACCTGCTCTTTGGTGATGCCGCTCTGCTCCAGTGCCATGAGGAGGGCCTTGCGGGGACCGTCCACGTTGGGGGAGGAGATGTGGTCGCCGTTGGAGGAGAAGCCGTAGCCTAACACTTCTGCAATGATGGGGGCTCCGCGCTTCACGGCGGATTCGTAGCTCTCGATGATGACCGTGGCTGCGCCGCCGCCGGGCACCAGACCGTCACGACCTGCGTCGAAGGGACGGGAGGCCTTTTCGGGTTCGCTTTCGCGTTTCGAGAAGGCACCGATGCCGTCGAAACTGCCGATAGAGAAGGGGTTCACCTCTTGGGCTCCGCCGCATACGATGCAGTCTTGCAGACCCCATTTGATGAGCAGCGAGCCGAGACCGATGGCGTGTGAGCCGCTGGCGCAGGCTGCGCTGACCGTCATGTTGATACCTCTCAGTTTGAACAGGCAGCCGAGGTTCATCGTCACCGTTGAGTTCATGGATTGGAAGATGGCACCGGAGCCCACCAGACGGGTGTTCTTCTTCTCACGCATGGTGTCTACGCTCTTCACGACGGCGTCAGCGCTGCTGTCGTTGCCATACAGGAGGCCCACATCGTGGTGTTCCAGGTATTCAGCGTCCATTTTAGCCATCTTGAGGGCGTCCACGGTGGCCATGTAGGCGTATTGTGCCTCCTCGGGCATGAACACGCGGTGTGCGCGGTCCACAACGCCTTTCAGATTCGGCATCTGCACTGCGGCGGTGAGGCCGGATTCGAAGCCCATCTCTTTGCGCACAGGATCGAACACGATACCCGATTTTCCATGGAACAAAGACTCCTTAACTTCGTCTAAAGATGTCCCGATGCATGACCAAATGCCCATGCCGGTGATAACCACTCTTCTGCCGTTATTTTCGTTCATATAGCTTGAATACTAATAAATTACAAAAGTTAAAATTTCTTAAAAAACCAAAAAAAGCATCTCTTTTTACCTTGATTTTTCGGGCGGCAAAAATACACTTTTTACGGATAAATACAACTGCTATTTTTAGGTAAAAAAAAGCCTCTATTTCACCAGCGTAACCGTGCCGGTGCGCTCCATTTGTGTGCCGTCGGGCATCTTGTATTCCATGTAGTAGACATAGACATTCATCGGGGCGACCACGCCGTTGATGCGGCCGTCCCAGCCCTCTTGGGGGTTGGTGGTGATGAAGATGCACTCGCCAGTGCGCGTGAAGATGGAGAAGCGGTAACCATCGATGGAGACGAACGAATTCACCGGCTTGAAGACGTTGTTGTTGGCGCCTAAGGGACGGAAAGCGTTCGGGATGTAGATGGCGGGCGGTTGCGTAACCGTGATTTGGTTGGAAAGGCTGGTCTCGTCAATGCCGTAATTGTTGGGATTTTCCTGAGCTTCGATATAGTAGACGAATTTGGATCCAGATTCATACAGGGAAGAGATGTCGTCGGAATAGCTGTTGACAGTGCCGGGCGGTACCTGATTCACAGTGTTGAAGAGCTCCTCGTTCTCCACTTTCCGCATGACATAGTAGTAGGCGACGTCGCCGTCCCAGTTATCATAGCCGTGCCACGTAAGCACGTTGTTTTGCGCATTGTTTTCTCCGCGCAGCAAGATGTTGTGCGATACGTTGGAGTAGCCGGCGTCCACTTCGCAGGTGTTGAAAAGGTAGGTGCGGTAGTAGTAGGTGTTGCGACTGAAATTGGCGTTGCTGTCCGCGAAATCGTAGTCGGCTGTGCCAGGAATGTAACTTTTGGTCTTGAAATTTTCGAAATTGACGCCGTCTTCACTGCGTTGCAGCGTGAGTCTCACGAACGGTATGGTGTCGCCGCTGGTGAGCACCCTAATGCGGATGTATTCGTTGTCGATGACCGAAACGGAGCGGATGTAGGTAAAGTCTTGCGACTCGTCCGCCTGAATCTTGATGTTGATGCGGTTGGTGCTGGCGGTGATGGTTCCGCCGTTGTTCACCACCCGCACGTAGGCGATGTATTGGTGGTTAAGTTCCAGGTTGTCAATTTGATAGTTGTTGCTGGTGGTAGAACCCAAATTTGTCCAGCTTTGCCCTTGGTTACTGCTGAGCATCACCTCGAAATGGTTGATGTCGCCATGCAGGTTGGCGTAGGTGGACCATTGGATGGTGGCGCTCCTATGGCAGGCATCTGCATTTTGGAGATGCAGGGTCATATTGCACTGCTGGTCGTCGGTGAGCGCGGAGACGTTGCCGCAGGAGTCCATGGTGGCAATGCGGTAGTAGCGAGAATCGAAGCTTGGGTCAACAATCGGGTCGATCCAGTAGGTCTGTCCGTAGATGGTGTCCAACGGAATCGTGCCGTTCGGGCTTATGTAATAGATAATGTAAGCCATCATGTAGGGTTCGGTTTCGTGGAAGCCGAGCATGATTTCGTTGTTCGCGGTGACGGTCACGCTGTCGAGCACGGGGGGCGCGGGGCTGGTGCTGTCCACCAGATGCGCGGAACCGATGGTGGTCATGAAGGGACAGCGTTCATTGACACCGTAGAAGTTGGTTATACTGATCTGATAGGAGATGATGTTGTCGCAAACGTCGGAGGTGTCGGTGAAGTGTGTCACACTGTTCGGTACCGAGGCGAAGGGCTCCGGCGGAAAGTCGGGCTCGAAGTCGCGCTTTTTGAAAATGTCGAAGGTGTTGCCCCAGGAAGCGTCGAGCGTGGTGGTGGGCGATTCCCATTCAAGGAAGGCTAACGTGTTGTTAGCTTGAGGGGTGACCGTCAGACTGATGGAGTGAATCGTGTCTGAGTAGTAGGCGTTGTCGTTGGAATCCAAGGCAATGATGTAGCAGTAGTATTCGGAGGCCACGGGGATGTTGTTGATGTCTTTGGAACCATAGTCGCAAAGCGTAAAGCTCTGAGTGGCGCTGCTATAGCCGAACAGACTGTCGCAAAGAACGTCGTTGATGTAAAAATAGTAAACCTTGAAATGGATGCAGTCGCCGTTGCTGCTCCACGCCATTTTCATACGCGTGTTGTTGTTCATCAACTTGAGGCACTGCATCTTAGGCGGCTCCCACGCAAAACAGGTGAGGGTGATAACCGTCAGGATACCCAAAAGTATATGTTTTTTCACAATAATCCTTATTCGTTTGCCAAATAATTTCCAACGACAATTCTAGTAAAATTATTGTATGAAAAATACCTTTTTGCCAAAAGAAAAATTTCCTCAGGTGTAACTTTTTTAATTTCAGTAAGATAGCGATGCATTTCGGTCTCGTCCAAACCGAAGCGGTGCCAGTAGGCGAACTTCTGCATGGAGGTGACGGTGGTGTCGGCAGCGCGAAGCTGGATGCCCGCCATATAGTTCTTCACCATGTCGAGCTCTTCACGGCTGACGGGCTCTTCCTGCAGTCGTTTCAGCTCTTCAAAGCAGGCATCGATGGCTTGCTGGGTGCGGTCAGCGTTCACGTCGCTGTTGATGGCGAAGACCGACTGGTTGCCGAAAAAGGTGCTGGAGGAGGAGACGCCGTAGGTGAGTCCTTGGCGTTCACGCAGATTCTGCATCAGTCGGGAGCTGAAGTAGCCGCCGGTCAATGTGTTCAGCACCGAGAAACGGGTGCGATCGTCGTCGTTGAAGCCCATCGACAAACAGCACAATACGATGGAGGATTGCAGGCAGTCGGGCATGGGCTGGTAGAAGAGTTTTCCGGGTTTCTGGCTTACAGGGATTTCCGGAAGCTTCGGAGAGGGGGTGCCGTTCGGGATGGCGGTCCACGCAGTGCGGATGAGGTTTTCGATCTGCGGGTCGGTGTTGCCGGTGACGAACAGAGAGACGTTTTCCGCGCAGAAGCTACTTTGATGGAACTCCTTCAGTATGTTGGTGCTCAGTGCGTTGATCGTATCTGGGGTGGCAAACGGCGACACAGCGGGGAAGGTGTCGCCCAGCATCTCCCGCCACATGATGCGCCAGGAGCAGTAGTCGGTTTTCTGGGTGTTGTAAGCTAAGTTCTTGATCTCCTTATCCTGCATAATCCGCAGATTGTCAGTGCGATATGTTGGATTGATGAGGAATTCGCTCACCACGGGAAGGATGTCGGCAATGTTGTTTTTCGGCACGGAGATCAGAATCTGCACGCAGTCCATGCCGACATTCACGGAGACGTTGGTGCCGTAATAGTCTAATTTTTCGGACACTTCCTCCGGGGAATACTTCGGAGAGCTCTCCCTGAGCAGCGAATAGGCGAAGTTGCAGACGTGCTTCTCGGGCTGGTAGAGCGAGCCGGTGTGCACCTGCAACAGAATGTGGATGAGGTCCAGATAGGGGTTGTCGAAGAAAAACGCGGGGATGCCGTTGCTGAGTGTCTCCCGACGCGGTGTAGGCAGTGAAAACGCCTGAATAGGTTGGATTTTCGGAGGAATAGCTCTATTGATGGTGGTCATTACGGTATCAGAAGAATTTGTCCTTGTTTTTGTAGTTCGTTGCCGTCGTTGTCCTTGTAGCTGATGATGTAAACATACATGCCGAAGGGCAGGGTGGTGCCGCGCATTTTGCCGTCCCAGCCGATGTTCATGTCGCGGGTTTGGAACACCCGTTCTCCGTTGCGGTTGAGGATGGTCATTTCGAAGTTGCGGGGCTCGAAGTTGGCTTTGACGTAGAAGAGGTCGTTGAGGCCGTCGCCGTTGGGAGTGAAGGCCGACGGGATAAAGAACTGGTCGGTTTCGGTCGAAGGCTCTTCCATTTCGGGCTCCGATTTGGGTGTCTCGTCTTGGGATACCTCCGTCTGTATGGGTTTCACAGGCTCTTTCGTGGTCTTGCTCTTGGGTGCGATAGGCGTCGTCGTGGGGCGTTCTGGCGTAGTGTTGGCAGTGGTTGCAGGGACGGAAACAGCGGGTGCAGGCTCTTTCGTGATGGTGGGAGCAGGAACTTGCGTACGTGCTTCTGTGACGGCAGCGAGGGTGCTCTGTTCATGGGTAGCTGCATGGTTGACCGCGCTAACCGTCTGTTTGGGAGCGGTTTGTGCGGAAGTCTGCGGTTGTGCAGTCTGGGTCGTTTGCGTGGTAGCGGGTACAGTGCTGTTGGTCTCCGTTTGCGGTGCGGACACTTCAGTGGAGGCGGGCTGCTGGGTCGTCTCGGAAGAGTTGTGCGTCAGGGTTTTAACGAGAATAGGAACAGTGATGAGCACCGCCACGACGCTGGCGATGATGGCAATGCGGCCCTTTGGCGACGGTTTCGGGCTCTTCCCGAAATGTTGCTTGTAGCGCGGGTCGTTCACGATGGAGGCCCATCCCTCTTCCGTGACGGGCGATTCCATGTTGCGCAGTTCCTCTATGGGGTTGTTTTTCATATATTCAGTAACTATATTCTTCATTCTTCAAATATTTCGCTATTTCCTTGCGAAGTCTCTCTTTGGCGCGTGAAATCAACGTGCTGACGTTGTTTTTCGTAAGGCTTAGCGCTTCTGCAATCCGATCCTGACAGATATCGTCGACAACATACATGTTAAAGACGGTCCGATAGTTCTGCGGGAGTTGGTTGACAAACCCCAGCAGCACCTCCATCGGGATGCCGTCATATTCATGTGTTGTTTCCACCGCCGGGTTCACCTCGAATTGGCTCATCGGGATGGCTGCCCAGCGATGCTTGCGTCTCACGTAGTCGATGGCCTTGTTGACGGTGATTTGCCGCAGCCAGCCTCCGAGCGACGTGATCTTGTTGTATTGCTCGAAATGAGTCAGGATGAATATGAATACATCGTGAAAAAGGTCTTCGGCCTCCTCCAAATTCTCCGTATAACGCATGCAGATACCCTTTATCAGCGGTCCGTATGTGTCATACAGCATCTTCTGGGAGCTGCTTTCTCCCTTCTGGCAGCCTTCGATGATTTCTATCTCTTTTTCAGTCAGCATTTATATTCAATATTTCCTTGACGAAATTCGCGGGAAATTCTTACAAAAAAAATGAAAAAAAAGTGATTTTTTTGAAATTTGCGGGATTAGAACTCGAGGGAAAGTTGGTTTTTTAAGTGGAAACTCTTTCTGTGATAAGGAGTTAGACCGAATTTGTTGACTGCGGCGATATGTTTGGGCGCAGGGTAGCCTTTGTTGTGCTTCCAGTCGTAGTCGGGGTATTCGTCGGCGAGCTGCACCATCAGGTCGTCACGATGGGTTTTCGCGAGGATGGAGGCGGCGGCGATGGAGAGGTAGGTGGCGTCGCCCTTCACGATGCAGCGGTAGGGGATGTTCCAGCGGTCGGTGAAGCGGTTGCCGTCCACGAGAATCAGCTCCGGTTTCACGCTCAGCTGCCCCACGGCGAGGTTCATCGCATGGATGGAGGCGTGCAGGATGTTCATCTTGTCGATGTCGGTAGGCGAAACCTCTGTTACTGCGTAGGCGAGGGCGTCGCGCATGATGATTTCGCGGAGAGCGTTCCGTTTCTTCTCCGTAAGTTGCTTGGAATCATTGATTTCCGGATTGGTGTAGCCGTAGGGGAAGATGACTGCGGCGGCGCATACCGGTCCGGCGAGACAACCACGACCCGCCTCGTCGCAACCGCACTCAATAGTCGGGGTAGGGGAGAAATTGGAATTTAAAGCCATAACAGTACGCAAATCGAAACAATCATTAAATCAATGATATATCGCTGTTTTTTGGAGGTGATGGACACCGACATGTAGATGCTAACGGGCAGTAAAAGGTAGATCAGGGCGGTGGGCAGCGGCACAATGCCTAACCATAAGAACAAAAACATGGAGAACAACAACATATTGACGTTGTTGAAGGCCTGTCGGATGACAATCAACTTGCTGTCTAACAATCTTTTGTCGCGAACCATCAGGATGGCGGTCAGCAAGATGAACCAGCCCATGGCCACGTAGTCGATGATGCGGAGATGGGTGAACTGCTTCACAGGTTCGAAGAGGTCGAGTTGGCGCCAAGAATTTAGCAAAGTCGGCATGGAGTTGGCGATGAAGGCGATGGAGAAGGCGTAGATGTAGGGGAACAGGATGCCGAAAAGCAGGATGAGGATGTCTTTGAATGAAGTGACGTTGTTGATGGCAATCAGCATGATGAGGAACAGGGCGAGTCCTGAAGCGCTGATATCCAGCATGGTAGCGACGGCGATGATCAGGCCGAGTGTGAAGATGCGCTCCTTTATTCGGGAGGAGTGGTCGCTGGGCGAGTAGAGTATCATCAGCAGGGCAATGGCGAAGAGGGTCAGGAACGCGGGCGTGAGGGTGTGCAGGAATTTGCCGCAGTTGAGCAGCAGAAGCAGGAAAACGCCCGGCATGTAGGTCCGGTTATCGTGGAAATGGTGGCTGTCGAAATGCTGGTTGACGGCGACGGTCATGGTGATGACCATACCGAATGCGCACAGCCGGATCAGGATAGGCGCCTTTGCCCAAAGATTGGCGATGTAATGATAAAGAATCATGCAGCCATCGGCCGGCATAAGGGTCATCTGCGAGAAGATCGTCCATCCGGCCCATCCCGTCAATACCGCCAGAAAAAAGAGTTGCAGGTTAAGGTTTTTGTTTAGAAGATGGAGCATATTTCAGGGAAATCAGGTATTAGTTGTTGGAAAACGGGGGCGAGGGAGAAGGGTTTCTGCTTTTGGAAATCCTTGGCGAAAAGGGAGATGTCGGTTCTTTCGCCCGCTTCGTTGAAACGGCAACGGATGCAGACAAGCTGCTCGTCCTCGATCTGATACAGGCCGTTGTCGATGCGGTTGAGCGCGTCTTCGAAGGTCATGCGGTAGTAGTAGTGCATCCGCTCCACGGTCAGCACTTCGGGCAGTTGCAGCTCCTCGCGGACCTTCTGCAGTTGGGCTTCCGACAGATTCTCCGGCAGCGGCACGGCCACCACTCCGCTGAAGAGGCAGGCGAGCAGTGCGGCACAGGCGGTGAGGTCGGTCTTCATGACGATGCCTGCACGCGTGATGCTCATGGCGTCCAATTCGTTCATGATCGGGGCGATGCGCTGCGCCAGTTGTGCGTAGGAGAAGACCTGGTCGCCGATTCGCGCCACGGTCAGGTCTGGATTTTGCATTGTTACCCTGATATAGGGCTCTATGATGTTGGTGTATAACATATATTCACAAAAAAGTTGCGCAAAAATACATTTTTTTTGTATTTTCGCGGCCGTTTTAAACAGGGTCTATTTTAGTTGTAAATGGTTAAAAAACAGAGATGGTTTTTAGGGCTCGCTATGGCTTTGCTGCTTACGGCTTGTCAGCGCGAGATTGAACTCGATCTGCCTGATTACCAGTCGAAACTGGTGATCGAAGGTACGATTGAGACGGGCTCGCCTGCCGTGGTCATGCTGTCGAAAAGCATCCCCTACTTCTCTGAAATCAACCTTGAAACGTTAATGAGTCAAGTGCTGGTGAATGGCACGCAGGCGCGCGTTTTTGTGACATCCGAGACCGGCGAGACTGAAGAGCTGCAGTGGACCCTCTCGCCCGATGCACCCTATTACTTTGCATTCATGGGAAGCAAGGTGATCGGCAAGGAGCAGACCCATTACACCCTGCGGGTTGAGTATGACGGCAAGGTCTACACCGCCCAAACCTACATTCCCAAGACCTTCGATTTGGACTCTATCGGCTTCGCGCAGACGATGGAACTGATGGCCGACACCATGGCCTCCATCCGTGTGCTGATGTCCGATCCGGTGGCTGAGGAAAACTACTACGCTTTCTCCTGCAAGGTGAAATGCCCTAAGCTGCAGGATCGCCTGTGGGTGTGCAGCGTGCCGGTGGCGTTCGACGATCTCACCTTCAATGGAATGCAGTTCAACTACGAGGTCTCCCGATATGGCTACTCGTGGCTGATGGCCGGTATGTTGAGCGAGGAGGATCAGGAGAACTTCCGCCGCGTGACCTTCCGTCCGGGCGACACTGTCTATGTGAAACATTCCCAAGTGGATTACCATACCTACAAATACTTGGCTTCTGCAGGCTCGGAGGCCGCCATGGGCAGCAACCCGTTTGTGGCGTCTACAACCCCTGTCTCCAATTTCGACAGCGATGAGGTGTTGGGACATTGGAGCGGGTTTGCGTCGAAAGTGGATACGTTGGTGTGGTGGTATGAGAATTATTGGGAGGAATTCGGCGATAAATAGTTAGCAGTTTAGATAGAAAAGAGATATTATATGATTTTTGTTAAGATTTACCGGTTTTTCACACAGCATAAGTTCTTGTTGTATGCGCTTATGGTGGTAAGTAGTGTGGTTTTTGCCTTTTTTGCCTCTAAGGCGCGTTTTGAGGAGGATTTGATGAAGCTCCTGCCGAAGTCTGACAAATCGGAAAGCGGTTTGGTGTTCGGCAATGTGAAGGTGAAAGACAAACTCTTCATGCAGATGACGGGTGCGGCCCCCGAGGTGATGGTCGGCTATGTGGACGAGCTGATGGACTCCATCCTCGCCAACGACGAGGGCATCGCCAACACGCTCTACCGTTTGGAACCCGACATGGCGCTCAATGCGCTCGACTACGCCATGATGCACGTGCCTTCTTTCGTGGACACGACGATGTACGCCCGTTTCGACTCCGCCATTGCGCACGCCGACGAGACGATGGCGCGCAACTACGAGATGATTATGAACGATGAGACCGGAATGGCCTCCGAGTTGGTCTCCACCGACCCGCTGGCTCTGCGCGAGTGCCTGATGCCCGACATCTCCGGCGGTATGGGCTTCACCCTCATCGACGGCCACCTCTTCTGCGCCGACAGCACGGTGGCGCTGATGTTCATCTCCCCTGATTTCCAGACTTTTAATTCGCAAGCCAGCCATAAACTTGTCAGCCATCTCAACCATTGTGTGGAGCAGTTCCGTCAGACGCATCCCGACGTGGAGGTGCTGATGCACGGCGGCGCGGTGGAGTCGGTGGGCAACGCCAGCACGATGAAACGCGACATCGGCATCACCATCGGTATCTCTTTGGTGCTGATTCTGCTCTATTTGTGCCTCAGTTTCAAGAGCTACAACATCATTTGGCAGAATGTGTTGCCGATTATTTACGGCACCATCTTCGCGCTGGCCTGTATGTATTGGATCAAGGGCGGCATGTCGTTGATGTCCTTGGGCGTCGGTTCCGTGATTCTGGGCGTCGCGCTTAGCTACTGCTTGCATGTGATTGTACACCAGCGTTTTGTGGGCGATGTGGAGCAGATGTTGGCCGACGAGGCCATCCCCGTCTGTCTCGGTTGCCTCACTACTATCGGTGCCTTCCTCGGTCTGCTGTTCACAGAAAGCGAGCTGCTGAAGGATTTCGGACTCTTCGCCACCTTTGCGCTCATCGGCAGCACCTTCTTCGCACTGGTCTTCTTGCCCCATTTCCTGAATGTGAAGGATGCCAAACACAGCAAGAAGGCCTTCAAGATTATCGACAAGATCAACAACTATCCCTACGACCGCAACCCGTTCATTATCATAGCATTGTGCATCTTTATTGTAATCGGCTTCATCTTCTCCGGCAAGGTGCAGTTCGACAATGATTTGAAGAACATCGGCTATGAGAGCGATGAATTGCACAAGTCGCAGAAGCTGTATGCCGAGAAAAACGACCACGGCGGCGTGCAGAAGTATTACGCCGTCACTGCTGATGATTTGGACCAGGCGCTGGATGCCAACAAGGCGCTCTCCGCCACGATGGACTCGTTGCGCAAGGCAGGCGATCTCTTCACCTACACCCCTGTGGTGTCGATCCTGTTCCAGTCGCAGGAGGAGCAGGAACGCCGCAATGCCGCTTGGCATCGTTATTGGACCCCCGAAAAGGTGTCGAAGGCAATGGCTGCCGTGAAGTCCGCTGCGGTGAAAAACGAGCTTGCGTCCGACATTTTCGTCCCCTTCCAGGCGATGGTGGAGGCGGAATACGAACCCGGCAACCTCTACGAATCGGGCGTGGTGCCCGACGGGCTGCTCTGCAACTTCATCGAGGAGACCGACGGCAAGTACTTGATTCTCAACGCTGCGCAGATGTCTGTAGAGAAAGAGGCTGAGGTCAGCGACAGAATTGCCGCGATGCCCCACGCGGTGGTGGTGGATCCGTTGTACTACACCGGCGGTATGATTTCCCTGATCCACAAAGACTTCAATATGGCGTTGCTCATCTCCTCCATCTTTGTGTTTGTGGTGCTGCTGCTCTCGTTCAGAGATATTCTGATTTCGCTTCTCGCCTTTATGCCGATGTTCCTGAGCTGGTATGTGGTACAGGGCTGGATGGCGATTTTAGGGCTCAAATTCAATATGATCAACATTGTGATTTCCACCTTCATCTTCGGCATCGGAGTGGACTACAGTATCTTCGTCATGAAGGGGCTCATCGAGGGACAGCGTCAGGAGGGAAGCAAGCTGCTGGAATACCACAAAGTGGCCATCTTCTTCTCCGCCCTGGTGTTGATCATCGTGATGGGTGCGATGCTGTTCGCCAAACACCCCACCATCGTCTCCATCGGCGAGTGCGCGTTAATCGGTATGGTCTCCACCATCCTGATTACCTACACGTTGCAGCCGCTCATTTTCCGCTGGTTGATGAAGATTCCGTTTATGAAGCGGAGAGTGGAAAAATAAAAATTTTACTTTTGCCGCCTTTTCAAGTCAAGACAAAAATTTTTACGAAAATGAAGAAAATACTGACCATTGTCATCGCAATGTTGGCCTTTGCCGCTTCTGCGCAGAAGGTGGAGGCCCGTTTCACCGAATCCAAATTCATCAAGGCCACCGGCAAAACCCTCGAGGCTGAGGGCACCCTCAAGCTCTATTCCGCCGACAAGATGGATATGGCCTACACCAAGCCTGCCGGCGACTATTTCAAGATTGACGGCAAGACCATGAGCATGAATCTCAGGGGCAAGAAATCGGTGGTGGACACTGAGAAGAACGCCGTGATGCGCACACAGCGCAACACCTTGATGAACTGCATCAACGGCAACTGGAAACAGGCGGCGGCCGACAACAACGCGGAGACCTCCGTGGTGGACAAGGGAGGCAACAAGGTGGTGACGCTGAGTGCGAAGAAAGCGGCGCCCCGCGGCTACTCGAAGATCATCATCACCTACCGCAAGTCCGACAACATTCCGGTGGAGTTGGTGTTCGAGGAGTTCAACGGTAATGTGACCACCTACAAGATGTCGAACATCGTTAAGAAATAGTTTTCCACGTGGAATTTGGCGAATTCAAGGTAAAAGAGGGGGTCTATATCCCCGACACTGGCATTGTTTACCCGACCGACGACCCCTACCGCAGGCTCGTGCATGTGGAGGTGGAGGATTCGTCGCAGGGAAAGTATCAGTTTGACGAGAACTACCCTTATTTAGATAAGTCGCTGATTTACAAGCTCAGCGATATTGCGGGCTTTTTCATCAAATGGGTTTTGGTAGCCTTGCACAACCGTTGCCATTTCGGCTTTCAGGTGGAGGGCAGGGAGAATTTGCGGAAGTACAAAGAGCAGCTCCTCGACGGCGCAATGTGCGTTTGCAACCATGTCTATCTTTTCGACGCCTTCGGGGTGAACGCTGCGTGCCAACCGTTCCGTCAGGTGCGTATTCCTATGTATGCCAAGCATTTCAACGGCAGCGGCAGTTGGATTTTGCGCCATGCGGGCGGCATTCCCATCCCCGAAACCCGCGAGGGCATCCACCAGTTCAACGAGGCCTTCGACGAGTTTGCCCGTCACAAGATGTGGTTCATCATCTTCCCCGAGGCCGTGCGTTGGAACTACTACGTGCCCATCCGTCCGTTCCGTCGCGGTGCCTTTTCGATGGCCTACAAATACAACCGTCCCATCGTCCCGTTGGTCTACTCCTTCCGTGAGCGCAAGGGCCTCTACCGTCTTTTCGGCAAGAAGAGCGACCCCTGCATGACGTTGCACATCGGCGAACCCATCTGGTACGACAAGAGCGCCCCCCGCAAAGAGGAGCTCGACCGCGTCTGCCGCGAAGTTCACCACGCCATGGAGAATATGGCGGGGATAGAGGTGAACCCGTGGCCGGAGATGGAGTAGGTGCGCGTTTTGCGGTTTGCGAAATGCGCTTGCAAACGAAATTTACAATTGACAATTGACAGACGATCCGAAAATTTCTAACTCCTATGTAACTCTAACCTAAGTCTGACTTTTCCCCTACCCAAAACCGAAATCCGTAAATCACAACTCGTAAACCGCAACTCGCAAACTGCCAAACAGTTAACCAAAAGTTATTTGTATATAAATATATTGTTGCCGAGCAACGCTGAATTGTTGTACCTTTGCCATCGGAAACCTGCATGAGCGACGGCGGCTTTCCAAGTGTTCTTTGGCAACCGACAACCGCGGACCCTTTATGAAAAGTTATGAACACCCGCATCATCAATGCGGGATTTTTTTTTAATTTTGCCATGCAATTCAGAATAATAACGTTAAATTTTATCAAATATTAAAAATTATGAAAAAAGTGTATCTTTTGCTGACAACGCTGCTTCTGTGCGTCTGCAGCCTTATGGCGCAGGCACCTGAGCGGTTCAGTTATCAGGCGGTGGTGCGCGATGCCTCCAACCATCTGATAACCGGCGCATCGGTCAGCGTGCGCGTGAGTGTTTTGCAGGGCTCCGTGACGGGCAACACCATCTATTCGGAGACCCAAACCGCTGTAACCAACGCCAACGGTCTGATGACCCTCGAAATCGGTGGCGGCACCAACCAAACCGGCACCTTCTCGTCCATCAACTGGGGCTATGGTCCCTATTTCCTGAAAACGGAAATCGACCCCACGGGCGGTAACAATTACTCCATTTCCAGCGTGCAGCAACTGTTGAGCGTGCCCTACGCCCTCTACTCCAAAGAGGCGGGCAACGGCTTCAGCGGCGACTATAACGACCTGACCAACACGCCCACCATCCCCGCGGCGCAGGTCAACTCCGACTGGAACGCGACCACCGGTGTGGCCGAAATTCTCAACAAACCGACCATTCCCGCCGTGCCGACGAATATCTCTGCTTTCACCAACGATGCAGGCTACGTCACCTCAGCGGCCATCCCGACGGTGCCGACGAACGTGAGCGCTTTCACCAACGACGTTCCCTACCTCACCACCGAGCAACAGGCGCTGAGCATCAGTAACGACACCATCTTCCTCTCAGGCGGTAGCTTCGTGAAACTGCCCGCCACTGCCACAGGTTTCAGCGGCAACTACAGCGACCTGGTGGGCGCCCCCAACCTCGCAACGGTGGCCACCACTGGTAGCTACAACGACCTGACGAACCAACCGACGCTCTTCAGCGGTAACTACAACGACCTGACCAACACGCCGACCATTCCGGCAGCGCAAGTCAACTCCGACTGGAACGCAACCACCGGTGTGGCGCAGATTCTCAACAAGCCGACCATCCCTGCCGCGCAGGTGAATGCCGACTGGAATGCCACTTCCGGTGTGGCGGAAATCCTCAACAAACCGGAGATTCCGACCGTGCCGACCAATGTGGGCGATTTCAACAACAATGTGGGATATATCACCATGGATCAGCTGCAGGTCTTGATGAACAACATGATGAACAGCGTGAACGCTCGTCTCGACAGCATGCAGCAGGTGATCGACAGTTTACAGAACCTGCAGCCGGCGGGTCCGAGTGCTGCACCGTCCGTTTCCACCACCGCGGTGAGCGGCGTGACGGATGTGAGCGCGACCTGCGGCGGTAATGTGACTTCCAACGGAGGGGGAGCGATTCTGGAGAGGGGACTCTGCTGGAGCACTTCTGCCAATCCCACCATTGCCGGCAACCATATCGCGATTGCCGGCGACACGGGTCTCTTCACTGGTACGCTTACCGATTTGACCCCGGGCACGACCTACCACGTGCGTGCTTTCGCCACTAACGCCTTAGGTACCACCTACGGCGAGGAATTTACTTTTAACACTGCAGCCCAAGTACCTTATTTGGGTTTTAGGCTTGGCAATTCCTGGGTCTTGAACAACGGGAATTGCCAAAACTATTGGATGACCGGTGTTGTTGACAATGCTGACAGCACCGTGGGTTTATTTGTGACTACTGACGGATCAAATTTCGGATACAATGAGACTGCTCCTTCCACCGTTATGGCTGAATTGCTGTTGCAGATGCCGGGCTTGGATTCCATACATGTGGAGTTCGACCTTCGCTGTGGGGGCGAAAGTCAATGGGATTTCCTGAAAGCATTCCTCTGTCTGCCATCTGTGACTTTCGAGCCGGGCAGTGGCAACAATGCTTATTCAAGCTACTCATATTCCGGAAACAATGCCTTTAATTTTGCTGAGTTTACCACTCATACAGGCAATCCAAGCAATGCTTACAAAATAAATCTAACACAAGGTAACACCCTCCACATTAGTATGAATGTGGTGAATCCGGCACCCAACGGGCAGGCCAAGCTGGTCTTCCTGTGGCGCAACGACAATTCGTCTAGTACGCAGCCGGGTGCGGTGATTACCAACCTGATAGTTTGCGATCCCGCGAACGCTCCGGCGGTGCTCTCGGTGAGCACCAGTCCGGTGACGCAGATCCAAGCCGTTTCCGCAGTTTGCGGCGGCGAGGTGTTCTATGACGACGATGCGGCGGTGACGGCGCGCGGCGTCTGCTGGAGCACCAATCCAACCCCGACCATTGCCGACAGCCACACGGTTGACGGTAGCGGCACGGGCGTTTTCACCAGCCAAATCACGGGTCTGACATCCCTCACCACTTACTATGTGCGAGCCTACGCCACTGGCAACGGCACCACGGTTTACGGCGAGGAAGTGTCGTTCCAAACGACTCAACTTATCCTTGTGCCCACCGTACAAACCCAATCGGTGACCAATATTCACGAAACTTACGCCCAAGGAAGCGGTTATGTGACTTCCAGCGGAGGGGTAACGATTCTGGAGAGGGGACTCTGCTGGAGCACTTCCCCGAACCCGACCCTCAACGACTACCATGCGGCGCATTCGCTCAACGGATTGGGTCCTTTCGGTTTAATAATGGATGACTTGTTCCCCGGTACCACCTACTATGTGCGGGCATACGCCATTAACAGCGCAGGGGTTGGGTATGGTGAGGATGTGATTTTCACCACCGTGGGATTGCCGGTGTTGGCAACGGTGCAAACCCTGCCGCCGAGCGAAATCACGCAGACCTCCGCTGTTTGGAATGGCGAAGTCGTTTCCGACAACGGTTATCCTGTCTTGGCGCGCGGTTTCATTTGGGGATATGATTCCAACCTCTTACAGAACAATGCTGGCAGTATTGAAGTCGGTAGCGGTACGGGATATTTCTTTACAATAAGGGATAACCTTGCACCTAGCACCACTTATTATGTGGTGGCTTACGCTCAGAACAGTGTGGGTACGGCCTATGGCGAGGTGGTTTCATTCACCACTGGTGCGTTGCTCCCGAGTGTAATCACCACACAGGTGGTTAATGTGGAGGCCACAAGCGCCATTTGCGGCGGTATTGTCTCTGACGACGGCGGCGGGGACATCACGTCACGCGGCCTCTGTTGGAGCACCACCGCCAATCCGACGGTCAGTGACAGTATCGTTACAGTGACTGGCGGCTTGGGCAGCTTCACCGCGCAGATAGACGGTTTGGAGCCATATACCACCTACTATGTGCGAGCCTACGCTACCAACAGCGCTGGCAACGCCTACGGAAACGAGCTTACTTTCACTACAAAAGCCATCAAACCCGCAAGTGACGGACAACCTTGTCCGGGTCACGCCACGGTGACGGATGTGGACGGCAATGTCTATAACACGGTGAAGATTGGCGATCAATGCTGGATGAAGGAGAACCTCCGTGCCACGCACTATGCGGACGGTAAGGAAATCCCCAACCGCTATGCACCCAATTGGGACACCTTAAACGTGCTGGAATATGGTTATCTCTATCGTTGGAATGCCATGATGAATGGGGCCAACGGTTCAAGTGCGAATCCGTCTGGCGTGCAAGGTGCCTGCCCGCAAGGTTGGCATGTGCCGAGCAACGCAGAATGGGAACAGCTGAACAACTACGTGCTTTCTCAACCGGCATACTTCTGCACTGCTTATTCAGCAAACACGATTGCGAAAGCTTTGGCTTCCCAGACGGGTTGGGCTTATCATGAAGTGAATTGTGAGGTAGGACATAATCCTGAAGAGAATAATGCCACGGGCTTTTCTGCAATGCCTGCCGGATATTATGCGGGCACACAAATGAACGGTTTTGGTCAATTCGCATATTTTGGCTCGTCCACGTGTGAGGACAACTATTCTCAAGTGTGGCGTATAGGCTACAACAAGAACGATTTCATGTCGTTGTCGTTATATTCCGGCGTTACTTCTGTGCGTTGCGTGTTGGGCGAAGGCGCCAAACTGGCGGAAGTGGTTACCAGGACGGTCGAGGATGTGACGGACGTGACGGTTGCCATCCGCGGCGAGGTGACCGGTGACGGCGGCGCCAACGTGACCGCGCGCGGCTTCTGTTGGAATGCCTCTCTGAACCCGACCTTGGCGAACAGTAACGTCTCCGAAGTGGGCGGAACCGGCGAATACATCTTGCAAATCAGCGGCTTAGAGCCTGGTTCCTACTACTATGCAAGAGCATACGTTACCAACGAATTGGGAACGAGTTACGGCGATGTCGTCTCTTTCAGGACCGATTATTCGATGCCTGAGGGTGACGCACAACCGTGTCCCAATATGCCTACCGTGACGGATGTCGATGGCAACGTCTATAACACCGTGAAGTTGGGTAACCAGTGTTGGATGGCCGAGAACCTACGCACCACGCATTATGCCGATGGTCAAGAGATTCCTTACGGTTTGACCTTAACCACCCCAGTCATGGCGAGCCGTTATGCTCCTGATGGCGACCTTTCTTTAGTCAGCCAATATGGTTATCTCTACAACTGGGTAGCGGCCATGAAAGGGGCCAACACCGCCACGGCCAATCCTTCCGGCGTCCAAGGTGTTTGCCCAGACGGATGGCACATGCCCAGTCCAGCCGAATGGACACAGTTGACCACCTATTTAGGCAGTTATCCGGTGTATCAGTCCAACAACAGCAGTTCAAGCTACATTGCCAAAGCGTTGGCTGCCAATGAGGATTGGCAATTGAGCGGTACCGCCTTCGTGGTGGGTAACGACTTGTCAAAGAACAACAGGGCCGGTTTCAACGTTTATCCTGCCGGCAGCGTCTCGTTCCCCAGTTACCATGAAATTAATCAAGAAGCCTTTTTCTGGTCCACCAGTTTGAGTGGCAATATCAGGATTAGCTACAATAGTCAATCCATACACGCTCAATCCTTATCTGCTTCCACTGGTATTTCTGTACGTTGCGTGTATGGTGCGGGTAACAATGTGGCTTATGTGAGTACGCAATCAGTGGGTCAAATCACCACGAACTCAGCGGTTTGCGGCGGTAACGTAACGGCGGATGGCGGCGCGGATGTAACCGCACGCGGTATTTGCTGGAGCACCTCTTCTAACCCTACCACCGCTAACAGCCACACCACCGACGGTGCCGGTTTGGGCAGCTTCACCAGCACGATGACGGGTCTGGAGCTCAACACAGACTACTACGTGAGGGCATACGCCACCAACAGTGTGGGCACCGTTTACGGTAATGTGGTGATGTTCCATACGCTCACCGACGACGGAGAGGCCACGGAATACTCCATGCCTGAGGTGATTACGTCTCCCGTGACGAACCTCAGGGCCGAATCCGCAACTTGCGGCGGCAATGTGTTGTCCGACGGTGGTACTCCTGTGACATCACGCGGTATCTGCTGGAGCACCTCTCCCAACCCGACCCTTGCCGACAACCAAACGACCAACGGCACCGGTCTAGGTAGCTTCACCAGCCAGATCACTGGATTGACGGTCGGGACCACTTACTTTGTAAGGGCTTACGCTGTGAATAGCATAGGTACGTCCTACGGCAACGAGCTGACATTCAGCTTGCAGATGCCTGCTGGCGACGGACAACCATGTCCGAATGCCGCCACCGTGACCGACTACGACCAGAACGTCTATAATACGGTTCTCATCGGCAACCAATGCTGGATGAAGGAAAACCTTCGCAGCACGCACACGGCTGACGGAAAAGTGATCACGAATCTCGTGGCTCCGCAAGAGGTGCCCGGCAATGTGACCGCTTACGGTTATCTCTACAATTGGAATGCCGTTATGCAGGGCAGCAGCAGTTCTTCTGCAAATCCTTCTGGCGTGCAGGGTATCTGTCCTACGGGATGGCATCTGCCTAGCGATGCGGAATGGTCGCAACTGACGAACTACTTGGAGTCTCAGAGTGTTTACCAATGCGGTACCGTCTCGAGTGCCATTGCGAAAGCTTTGGCGGCAGAAACGGGTTGGACCACTTACACGACCACTTGTGCGGTGGGTAACGATCTGTCGGGAAACAATCTGACAGGATTCTCCGCACTGCCTGCAGGTGACGAGATTGCCGGCAATTTCGGACAATACGCTTTGTTCTGGAGTTCCACGATGAGTGAAATGCAAGGATATCCGTACACACTTGGCATTTTCAACCACAGTTATGGTGTGAATCGAAGCGTCAATCCACAAACTTCTTCGCTCTCAGTGCGTTGTCTGCAAGGTGTAGGCAGTAATGCCGCTGCGGTCACCACGGCAGCTGTCATGGACATCACGGACGTGTCGGCTACGCTCGGCGGCAATGTCGTTTCCGATGGCGGCAGTGCCGTCACGGAGCGCGGTGTTTGCTGGAGTACGGCGCATAATCCCACTACGGCAAGCGAACATGTGGCCACTGGTACGGGAGTCGGCAACTTCACCACTCAAGTGAGCGGTCTTAACCCGACCACGACCTACTACGTGCGGGCATACGCGGTCAACGCTTTGGCTACTGTCTATGGTGCTGAGATTACCTTCACGACGGCAGCCGCCCTTCCGGTCATCCCTGAAGGCGACGGGCAACCCTGTCCGGGTGCCGCCACAGTGACGGATTACGACAATAATGTCTATTCTACGGTGAAGATCGGTGAGCAATGCTGGATGAAAGAGAATCTGAAGGCTGCGCATTATGCCGACGGCACGGAAATCACGCACCGCTATCTCCCGAACGGCAGTGCCGGCAATGTGGGTGCATACGGTTATCTGTACACTTGGTCGGCGATGATGAACGGAGCCAACAGCGCTTCGGGCAAACCCTCTGGCGTGCAGGGCGCATGTCCAGCCGGATGGCACGTGCCGAGCAATGCCGAATGGCAGCAGCTGACCGATTATGTCAAGAGTCAGGGAGCGTACCGCTGTTTCGGTAGCAGCAGCAATTATGCCAAATCATTGGCTGCGGACGCCGGATGGAATACCTCCTCGCTGACATGTGCGGTGGGTAACGACCTTACACAGAACAACGCTACAGGCTTCAGTGCTATGCCCGCCGGATATGCTTCTTCCAACGGAAACTCGACGAGTCAGTTCGGTCAGGTGGCCGTCTTCTGGACAGCCACATTAGGCACCGCAGCTGAGACCAACCGTCTGTTCAGTTTTAATAGCAACGATTGTAACAGTCTGACATACAGCATGGACAATGCTTACTCCGTGCGTTGTGTGCGTGGTGCGGGCAATAGCCTCGCCACGGTTGTCACGAACACGGTCAGCAACATCACCACGACGAGCGCCACCTGTGGCGGCAGTGTTATCGACGATGGCGGTGCTAATGTCACCGAGCGCGGTATTTGTTGGAGCACCGTCCAGAGTCCGACAGTCAACGACAGTCGTTTGACGAGCGGAAGCGGAACGGGCAGCTTCTTAGCAACGCTTACAGGTCTCTCCTCCGGTACTACTTACTATGTGCGCGCTTACGCTATCAACAGTTTGGGTACCGTTTACGGCAACGAGGTGACTTTCACGGCGGAAACGCCGACGATTGACCCTGTTGTCAATGTTCCTACAGTTACCACCTTGACGGTCAGCAACATCACGTCCGAATCGGCCACTTTGAGCGGCAATGTCACCGACGACGGCAACGCCACAGTGACCGAGCGCGGTGTCTGCTGGAGTACTTCCCACAACCCGACAGTTGCAGGTAACCATACTGTTAGCGGTACGGGCATGGGCAGTTTCATGACTTCTGTTGCGGGCCTGAATGCAGGCACTACCTACTATGTGCGTGCTTACGCAGTCAACAGCGAAGGTACGGCATACGGTAACGAGGTGTCCTTCACGACGCTTGCTCCGACTGGCGACGGTCAACCTTGTCCCAATATGGTCACGATGACCGACTATGACGGCAACGTCTATAACACGGTGAAGATCGGCGAGCAGTGCTGGATGAAGGAGAACCTGCGCACGTCGCACTATGCCAACGGCGCTGAGGTTTCCAATCGCAGAATGCCTGCCGGAGATCCCGCCAATGTGGCCGCTTACGGCTATCTCTACAATTGGAGTGAAGTGATGAACGGCGCAACGGCCACCAATGCGAACCCGTCGGGCGTGCAGGGTATCTGTCCGGTTGGATGGCATCTGCCGAGTGCTGCCGAATGGTCGCAACTGACCGACTATCTGAGCGGTGTTTCCGCATACGGATGCGGCAATATGGTGAACGCCACCGCCAAGTCTCTCGCCTCTGAGATTGGCTGGGCCATCTCATACGTGGGTTGCGCGGTGGGTAGCGATCCGTTGCAGAACAACCTCACTGGATTCAGTGCAATGCCTGCCGGAACCAGTTCTTACAGCGATTTCGGTCACGTTGCCTACTTCTGGAGCGCAACCTCCCAAGGCGGCAGTAACGCCAAAAATTTCGCCCTCTACAGCAACCAGGAGACTCCTTATCAGCAGGATGAGTACACGGGCACGGGTATGTCGGTGCGCTGTGTGCGCGGTTTGGGCGCGAGCGTCGCCTCTGTGACCACCGTTGCGGTGAGCAACCTGACGGATGTCACCGTCACCTGCGGCGGTAATGTCACTGCCGACGGCGGTGCAACCGTCACCGAGCGCGGTGTCTGCTGGGGTACTTCCCACAACCCGACGACCGCCGGCAGCCATACGGCTTCGGGCGACGGGGTGGGCGAGTTCTCCCTGTCAATCAGCGAATTGACCCCCTCTACGGTTTACTACGTTAGAGCTTACGCCGTCAACGCAACGGGCACGAGCTACGGTGCCGAGGTGTCCTTCCAGACGCTTTCCAACTCTCCGTACGCTTCTGCTAACGACGGTCAACCTTGTGTTGGCAATCCCACGGTGACCGACTTCGACGGCAACGTCTACAACACTGTGCAGATCGGCAACCAATGCTGGATGAAGGAGAATCTGCGAGTGACCCACTATGCAAACGCTACCGCCATTCCCGATGGCACAAACGGTGCGTTCCCGAGTCGCTACAATCCTTATGGTGACGCATCCCAGGTGACCACCTACGGCCTTCTCTACAACTGGTACGCCGTGATGAACGGTGCCTCCAGCAGCAATCTCAGCCCCTCCAACGTGCAGGGCGTCTGTCCTACCGGCTGGCACGTTCCGAGCGATGTGGAGTGGCAGCAGATGATCGACTATGTGCGCAGTCAGAACGCTTACCTCTGCGGAGGTTCTACTAGCAAGTATGCCAAAGCATTGGCTGCGAATACATTATGGAATACTTCTACCACAAACTGCGCAGTGGGTAACGACCTTGCGCAGAACAACCTCACAGGCTTCAGTGCACTTCCTGCGGGCTATCGCAACAGTGGCGGCGGATTCTCGAATACCGGCACCAACGCCGCATTCTGGACGACCAGCCGCAACGGCAGTGCGGCTCCGCTGAACCGCAATATCGCCCACAACTATGCCGACGTTTCCCGTTTGACGGTCGATGGGGGTGGCGCTCTCTCCGTGCGCTGCGTACTCGGTGCGGGTGCTTCCCTGCCCGAAGTCTCTACGACTGCAGTGAGCGAAACGACTACTACCACAGCGGTTTGCGGTGGCGAAGTGGAGAACGAGGGCGGTTCTGCGGTCACGGTGCGCGGTATTTGCTGGAGTACTTCCAATAATCCTACCATCGCCGACAGCCGCACCTCCGACGGTTCGGGTATCGGCACGTTTACCTCCTCGCTGACCGGCTTGTCGGCAGGTATCACCTACTATGTGCGCGCATACGCCACCAACGCCCTCGGTACGAACTACGGCGATGTGGTGACTTTCACCACAGGAGCGCCTGTGGACGACGGAATGCCGTGTACGGGAGTCAGCACCGTCCAAGACTACGACGGCAATTATTACAATACCGTCAAGATTGGCAACCAGTGCTGGCTGAAGGAGAATATGAAGTCGCTGCACTTCGCCGACGGCGTCGCTATCCCCGACGGCTCATTGGTAGCGGCCAGCAGTTCGGATCCGTTCTACTACTATCCAGGCAATGACGCTACCAGAGCGGCCCAATATGGTCTGCTCTACAACTGGTCGGCGGCCTTGAACAATCTGGAAATCAGCAACGAGAATCCGTCTGGCGTGCAAGGTATCTGTCCGAATGGATGGCATGTGCCGAGCAACGCCGAGTGGCAGCAGCTGATCGACTACGTGAACGGCATGAACGCTTACCAGTGCAGCGGTCAGAACGGCTACATCGCGAAAGCGTTGTCGGCTACGACGGGCTGGAGTGTCAACTACACGAATTGCACTCCGGGTAACAACCTCCCGCAGAACAACAGCATCGGATTCTCCGCTATGCCGGCAGGTTCTATGTCCCAGATGAACACCAGCTTGGGCTATTCCGCCGACTTCTGGAGCACCTCTTTGGCTTACGTTCACATCTACAGCGAGACACCCGAGGTGGCATTGAATCCTACCAACTCCCGTGACGAGGGCTACTCGGTGCGTTGCATCAAGAATGCCCAAAGATCGAAACCGACGATTCGCACTGTGGAGGTGAACTCCGTGATGAGCACGACCGCCACAGTGGTGAGCGACCTCACCTACGCAGGTGGCGACCAGATTACGGGCCGTGGTGTGGTGTGGAGCACCTCTTCGCATCCGACGCTTGCCAACAATCGTGTTGACCAACCAGGGGCTATGGGTGAACTCAGCAGCTCTCTCACGAACCTGGAACCCAACACAACCTACTACGTGCGTGCTTACGCGATGAACAACTTCTACGTAGCTTACGGTCAGGAACTCAAGTTCCACACCTTCCCCGCCGGCGACCTGGAACCTTGTCCGGATGCCGCCACGGTGACCGACTATGACGGCAATGTCTATAACACGGTGAAGCTCGGTAGCCAGTGCTGGATGAGGGAGAACCTGCACTCCACGCACTATGCCGACGGCAGTGTGATCAGCGATTACCACTACTTTATGCCGAATGCCGACTATGTGAACGTGTACGGCTATCATTACAACTGGTCAACGGCGATGCGCGGTGCTTCCGAAACGGATGCCAATCCTTCCGGCGTGCAGGGCATCTGTCCCGACGGCTGGCACGTGCCGAGTTCCAGCGAATGGCAACAGCTGATTGAGCACCTCTGCAGTTCGCCGAACTATCTGAGCAAGGGCTGGTCGAATGCCATTGCCAAGGGTTTGGCTTCAGCTACCCAATGGAGCAGCAGCACGGTGAACAACGCTGTGGGCGCCAACTACTCGCTCAACAACATCACCGGATTCACGGCGATGCCGGCTGGTGTCTATAACGGCAGCGCGGTGGTGGATATTTACCAAACCGCTCGTTTCTGGAGTACGTCAATTCATTCCACTGCGGGCACGACCACCTATCTGCTCTCCTACGACAGTCCGATCTTGAATTTGTCTCCGTTCAATCCGGAATTCGGTGCATCGGTGCGTTGCGTACGTGGCGCAGGTGCCAGCGTTCCCACGGTGAACACGACAACGGTGGTTCGCACGGGCAATAGCGCGGCGCGGGCATCCGGCACAATCACCAGCAACGGCGGCAGTGCGATCACGGAACGCGGCATCTGCTGGAGCAAGGATCCCAACCCGATGGTCAGCGATCCTGCCGACAAACATGCAGTGGATGTCTATTCCATTGATTCTACGTCAATTGCGGCTGAACTGTCGAACCTCACGGAATCGGGCTACTACGTGCGTGCGTATGCAACTAACGGCGCGGGTACCGGCTACGGCGAGGAGATTTACCTGCCGTTGAACGAGATTGTGGTGCCGAAGTCGGGTGCTGAATCCTATACGGTAGCGTCTTCGGTGAGCTCTTTCCACGTCTATGACCATGCGGGTTCCGGTGCCAACTATGATCCGATGTGCGACGGTACCTTGGAATTGAAGGTGAACAATTCGTTGAAAGCCTTTAAGTTGGATGTGACCTGCAACACGGAGATTGCGTACGACAAACTCCTTATCTACGAAGGTTCGGTTTCTCCCAACAATCTGTTGGCGGAGGTTTCCGGTCAGAATGTGACCAACGGTCCGATCTATTCGTCTGGCAATCAGATTGTTATGCGCTTCATGAGCGACAACTCCACGCACTACAGCGGCTTCGACGTGAACGTGCGGGTGGTGGCGGCCATTCCTCAGGACGACGCGCAACCATGTCCGGGAATCCCCACTGTGACAGATGTCGACAACAACGTCTATAACACGGTCAAGATCGGCAACCAGTGCTGGATGAAGGAGAACCTCCGCACCACGCACTATGCCGATAATACGCCGATTGCGGAGGGTAGTAGCGCCTCTGCTACGGTTCCGTACCGTTACACTCCGAATGTGCCGTCACAGTTCAGCGAAGCGAGCGGTCTGCTCTACAACTGGGCAGCCGTGATGCACGGTGCAGGTAGCAGCACCACCAACCCGTCGGGCGTGCAGGGTATCTGCCCCGATGGTTGGCACGTGCCGAGCGTGGCCGAATGGAATCAACTCTCCGACTACGTCTCCGCACATCCTGTCTATCTGTGCAATAACAATCCTGGTTTAATTGCCAGATCGTTGGCGGCAGGTGCGTTGTGGGTCTATAGCGGTCCTTGCACCCCGAGCGAATCCTTCTCACAGAATAACCTGACGGGCTTCAGCATTCTGCCTGTCGGTATTTACGATGGCAGTGTTTCGGGTGTGGGCACCTCTGCGTTGTTCTGGAGCACCAATGACAACCCCAGCGGCAGCGCCTTCGCCAGCTACATGTACAATTCCAGCCTCACCTTCACTACGATGGACCAGAACAAGGCCCACGGCTATTCCGTGCGTTGCGTTTATGGCGCAGGCGATAACGAGCTGCCCGAGGTAAGTACGGTGGAGGTGGTTCGCACCCATGCGAATGTCGCTCGCTGTACCGGTCACATTGACTCCGAAGGTGGCTCCGAGGTCACCGAGAAGGGCTTCTGCTGGAGCACTTCGCCGAATCCCACGCTCACCGACCCCACCACACTGCACGTCTCTGTGGAGAGCATGACGAGCGACCTCAACGGCGTGATCAACAACCTGACAGGCAATTCCTACTACGTGCGGGCTTATGCTACCAACAACGCGGGAACTGCCTACGGACATGCTTTCCATCTGATGAAGACTGATTTGATTGTGCCGAAGACCGGTACAGAAACCTACAACGTGCCGACGAACAAGACCTCGTTCCATGTTTATGACCACGGCGGCCAGTATGACGGTTACGACAAAAACTGCTCTGGCAGTTTGGTGGTGACGGCCAGCGACAGCTCGAAAGCATTGAAGATGACGGTGAAAACCTGGTTGATTGCGCCTCAAGACAAGCTCTACATTTACGAAGGCACTTCGACAGACAACTTGATTGCCGAGATGACGGGTGATGACAACCACGTTCCGGTGCGCTCTGCCGGCAACACGGTGACCTTACGTTTCGTCTCCAACGACTTCTCCCAATCCGCTGGTTTCGATGTGGCGGTAGAGCTGGTAACCCCTGCGCCTGCAAGCGATGCGCTTCCGTGTCCGGGAACCCCCACGGTGACCGATATCGATGGCAATGTCTATAACACCGTCAAGATCGGCAACCAGTGCTGGATGAGGGAGAGCCTGAAGACCAAGCACTTCCCTAACGGCAACTCCATCGCCAAAGGCAGCACCGACTCCTTGTCCTACGTCATCCCGCAGTACTACTATCCGAACAACAGCCAGGCCAATGTGGACGCCTATGGCCTCCTCTACAACTGGGTGGCGGCGGTGAACAATCCCGGACACATCGAGGGAGTGCCGCCGATGCAAGGCATCTGTCCGGCAGGCTGGCATCTGCCGCTCGACAGTGAGTGGAACCTGATGCGCACTTACCTGAACAACATTCCTGCCTACCAGTGCGAAGGACAGTCAGGGGCAATCGCCCGCTCACTGGCCTCCACCGAGGGCTGGCTGACGGTAAGCTATTACGACGATGTTTGTACGCCGTCCTACTATCTCGCTGCGGAGAACAACAACGCCACTGGATTTTCCGCGCTGCCTGCGGGCGGCCGCAATTCCGGCGATCTGTTCTGGTTCAACCAAATGGCCTCCTTCTGGAGCCGCACCACCGGTAGCACGGTATTCAAGGCCAGAGCCTTTGAGATCAACTACAACGAAAGTGGCGCCACCCTTCACGATAACGATAAGTGCGACGCCTACTCGGTACGCTGCATAAAAGATAATTGATGAAAAAAAGCGGTTGCCATTGGCAACCGCTTTTTTTTTATAAAGTTCCCTGCTTTAGCTTTTCCACATAGTCGTTCACCATGTCCATCATCTCCGGGATGCGGATGCGTTGTGGGCAGTGGTGTACGCATTCACCGCAGTGGATGCAGTGGTCGGCTTGACGCAGTTTAGGCACGCTGCGGTCGTAGCCCACGAGGAAGGCCTTGCGCATTTTCTTGTAGTCGCTCTCGTCTTGCGATTTGGCCATGTTGCCCTCCTTGATGCACTTGTTGTAGTGCGAGAAGATGCCGGGAATGTCGATGCCGTAAGGGCAGGGCATGCAGTACTGGCAGGCGGTACACGGGATGTTCTTCAGGTCGTAGATCTTCTTGGCGATATCCTCCAGGAAGTTAAGCTCCTCGTCGGTGAGCGGTTTCAGCGGACAGTGAGTAGCGAGGTTGTCGTCGAGGTGGTCCATGTAGGTCATGCCGCTCAGCGAGGTAAGCACATTGGGGAAGGTGCCGCAGAAGCGGAACGCCCACGACGCCACACTGCGTTCAGGTTCACGCTTCTTCATCTCGCGCACGATGTTGTCGGGCACGTTGGCGAGGCGACCGCCCAACAGCGGTTCCATGATGACTGCCGGTATGTTTCTCTTGGTCAGTTCGTTGTAGAGATAGTCGGCTCTCGTGTTCTCCTCTTCGATCTCGTGGGCGAAGTGCCAGTCGAGGTAGTTCATCTCGATCTGCACGAAATCCCACTTGTACTCGTCGTGGCGCGACAGCAGGTAGTCGAACACCTTCACGTCGCCGTGGTAGGAGAAGCCGAGGTTGCGAATCACGCCCTTTTCGCGCTTTTCGAGCAGGAAGTCGAGGATGCCGTTGTCGTAGTAGCGCTGACGCAGCATCTCCATACCGTCTTTACCGCCGCCCACGCTGTGGAGCAGCATATAGTCGATATAGTCGGTCTGCAGCTCCTTCAGGGAGTTGTTGAACATGGCGATGGACTCTTGGCGCGGCCAGGTGGCGGGCATGAAGTTCGACATCTTGGTGGCGAGGTAGTAGTCGCTGCGTTTGTGGCGCGACAGGGCGATGCCGGTGGCCTTCTCGCTGCGTCCCTGACAATAGACAGGGGAGGTGTCGAAGTAGTTGACGCCGTATTCTATCGCTTTGTCCACCATCTTGTTGACCATCTCCTGGTCGATGGGGGCGGCAGCGGCTTCTCTGCCGGAAGCGCCTCTCGGGGCCTCGCTTTCGATGACGGGCAGGCGCATCATGCCGAAACCCAACAGCGACACCTTGTCGCCGGTGTTATGGTTCGTGCGGTAGGTCATCTGCCCCTTCTGGGGTTGCAGGGTGCCTTTCGGGTCGAGGTCGCCGCCGTTCTGGCATCCGACCATCGTTGCGGCGGACACCGCGGTGCCCGCACCTAATATTTTGAGGAAGTCTCGTCTTGTTATATCTTTCATGTTTTTCTTTTTCTTTCTTGTTCCGGCCCCACATTGCGCTCCTTCGTCGCTTATGTGGGGTTAATTATCTTCTCATCTTTTCATCTTCTCATCTTTCATCCAGGGGTTGCGCTTCGCTTACCCCTGGCTACCGAGCTCTTGCCCCTACGGGGCTGCTCAAGGAATGATGTTTAATATTACTACCCCGCCCTTCGGGCACCCCTTCTAAAAGAAGGGGAATTGGGGTCGCTCGTAACTGCTAACTCCTAACTACTAACTGCTAACTAGTTAAATCGTTCGTTGTTGCTCGACGCCTTCCACGTAGATTGCGGAGAGCGGGCGGGCGGGACAGACGTACTCGCAGGCACCGCAGCCGATGCACTTGGTTTCGTTGACGGCGGGAATAGTCTCACCGCTGGAGAGCGGTACCATATCGATGGCTTCAGCGGGACAGTGGCGGGCGCAGTTGCCGCACGGAATGCCGTCGCTCATCACAATGCAGTTCTTAGAAACCCACACGGCCGTGCCCTTCTTGATGGAGCTCTTCTCCTCCTTGAGTATCTGGGTGATGGCACCGGTGGGACAGACGTCGCTGCAGGCGGTGCACTCGGGACGACACCAGCCTCTCTCGAACGACATCACCGGCTGCATCAGGTGCATTAAGTCAGTGGAGGGACGCAGCACGTCGTTAGGACACTGTGACACACAGAGTTGGCAACCGGTACAGCGGGTGCGGAACTTGCTGATCGTGCCCGCGCCGGCCGGCAGCACGGGTGTCTTCCGCTCGGGCGCCACCTTGTCTTCGATGAACGCCAAGCCGCCATCCACCTTCTTCTTCTCCTGGGCGAAGGCTGCCGTACCCAATGCCACCGCAGAACCAATCAAGAAGGCGCGTTTGCCGGTATCAACGGTCTCTTCGGGTTTCCCCTCCGCTTGTAGAGACGATGTGCACATCGTCTCTACGGGATTGGCGGATTTATGTGAGATGTATTTGTATTCGATGGCGTCTTTCGGACAATTGGCCATGCAATTGCCGCAAACCACACATCGCGAATAATCCACGAATCCGTTCTCTCCATCAATACAGGAGGCTTTGCAGTTTTTCGTGCAGAGGCCGCAATGGATGCATTTTTCGTTGTCGATATGCATCTTGAGGCGGGAGAAACGGCTGAAGAAGCTCAGAACGGTGCCCACTGGACAGATGTTATTACAATAGGTGCGGCCGTTGCGCCACGCGAGGATGACAATCACCACAAAGGTCACCGCTGCGATGATGAGCGTAGGTAAACTTCTGAGCCACACCTCTTTACTGTAGAAGGCGTAGCTGTTGAAGTGCTCGCTGAGGGCGGCCAGACCGTTGTTGCACCACTGGTAAACGGGGCCGAAGAGGCTTTGCACCATGCGCCCGTAAGCAGAGTAGGGGGCCAGCAGCACGGCTATGGAATTCACCCCGGCGACCATCAATACAATGAAAATGCCTAAGACGATGTATCTCAGGATGTTGTGTGCCTTTGAGAAGGTGTAGCGACCCTTCTTGAACCAGTTGTGGACGTGCGCCACGCCGTCTTGGAAAACGCCCAACGGACAGATGACGGAGCAGTACATGCGTCCGAACAGCAGCGTGAGCAGCAGCAGGACGATGACCACCAGGAAGTTGAGGGCCAGCACGGCGGGCAGGAACTGCACCTGCGCCATCCACGAGAGGAATTTATGCAGCGTGCCGGTGAAATCGAGGAACATCAGCGTGATGCCGAGGAAGAAGATTGCTGCGAGCACCCGCCGGATTCGTTGTAAGGTTTTCTTGTTCATATATTGACTTTAACTTTGACTTTGACTAAGTAGGAATATGATGCGGCAAAGATACAAAAAAAGGGAAACCCTTTCGAGTTTCCCAAAATTCTTAATTCCGAATTAAAATTCCGAATTATTTCGTAGCGTCGATGGCTTGTTTGATTAATTGGAAGGTGCGCTCCGGATCGTTGTCCAAGCCCATGGAGAAGCGGATGAGGCCTTCGCTCATGCCCATTTCCTTCTGGATGTCCTCGGGAACCTCGGAAGAGGTGGATTTGCCGGAGTTGCTGAAAAGGGTCTTGAAGTAACCCAAGCTGACGGCGAGGTAACCCACGCCCAGCTCTTGCATCTTCTCCATGATGGCGCTGGCTCTTTCAGCCGTGCCCATGTCGATGGAGATCATACCGCCGAAGCCGTAACCGTCGTTCATCATGGATTTGAACAGCTCATGGTCGGGATGCTCAGGAAGACCAGGGTAGTTGTACTTGATACCGGTCTCTTTGAAGCGATTTGCCAAGTACATGGCGTTTTCGCTGTGCTTCTTCATACGGATGTGCAGCGTGTGCAGGTTCTTCTGGATGCTGGTGGAACGGAAAGTGTCCAACACAGGACCGAGTAACATGGCGGTACCGTCGTTCACGTCGATCAAAGAGTTGATATATTCAGCTGAACCGCAGATGGCGCCGGCCACGCAGTCGTTCATACCGTTCACATATTTGGTCATACTGTAGATCACCACGTCTGCGCCCAAACGGTAAGGTGAGAAAATCATCGGGGTGAAGGTATTGTCAACCAATAATTTAGCACCATTGGCGTGCGCGATTTTTGACAACTCAGGAAGGTTGGCGATACGCAGCAACGGGTTGTTCATCGTCTCGGTGTAAATCACCTTGGTGTTGGGACGGATGGCCTTCTTCACAGCGTCCAAGTCTTGCATGTTCACAAAAGTGACATCCACGTTGAATTTCTTGATGTAATTGTTCAGGAAAGCGAAGGTGCCGCCGTAGGTGGTCATGCTGGAGAGGATATGGTCGCCAGCTTTCACCTCATGCAACAGAGCAACGGTGATGGCAGCCATACCGGAACCGGTTGTCCAAGCCAGTTCAGTGCCCTCGATGGCAGCCAATGACTGTGCCAAAGAGAGAGTGCTGGGATTCCAGTGACGAGAGTAGAGGAAGTATCCTTCAGTTTCACCGTGGAAGGTGTCGGTCATCGTTTTGGCCTGTTCGAACATGAAGGTTGCGCTATCGCAGATAGCCGGGTTGACACCTCTGTAGGCATCTTTTTTGTCCAATTTTTCAAGATTGGTTGCGGGATCGAATTTTTCCATATTTGGGTTTAATTTTGATGTTAAATTTGATGCTAAAAATAATGTGGCAAAAATACACTTTTTTCAAATCACTGCTAACTACTAACTGCTAACTAAAAATCATCTGTATTCAAGTCGGGTGGCGTCGTAGCCGTTCTTCTCCCGCGAGATTGCGTTGAGGCGGAAGTTGGTGAGCAGGAACTTGTTGTCGTACCACGGCACGAACCGATCCACCACGATTTTTTGCTTCTTGAGCGGAATTTGCGGCACGGGCAGATTGGCGATGCGCATCGGATCTTTTATCTTTAGTGTCGAATCAAAGAGCATCGTGGTGAGCACCTGACCGTCGCGGTAGTATAGCAGCAGGTCGCCGTTCAGCAACGGACTGATTCTCAGTTTGTAAGTGATGTTTTGTTGGGTGACGCCCTCCTCTCCGTAAGGGAAGGTGATGTTGGTTTGGAACACCCCGTTGGTGTCGAAAAAGTGGACGTCGCCGCGTTCGTAGCGGTAGCCGTAGAAGCGGTTCTCCACGTACATGCCGTTGAAATAGTTGGTGTACTCCGGCCAGTAAAGTTCTGTGATACAGGAGATTCTGTCGTTTATCAAGTTGATGTAGCTCGGGAGGAAGGAGACGTAACTGTTGGGGGTGACCATGATGGTCTGCTTCTTTGTCGCGTTGTTGGGCAGCGTTTCCGGAACCAAGATGTCGGCGCAATAGATGGTTTCCGACGGCATCACCTTGTGATTCAGGATGTTGACGGGATGCATGTAGAAGGTTCTGTCGTCCTCGTAGTAGAGCATCAGCAGCGAATGGTTGGGTCCGATGGAGATCCATTGTGCGCTGGTGGCAGGTTCGTTAATGATGTTGGCGAAGGAGGATTTCCCGTTGAAATCGGTCTCGAAGTAGGCTGTGCGGCCGCCCGAAGTGAAGCAGATGATCGCTTTGCCACTCGTGGTGTCCACGTTAATGGCGAGCACCTCGCCACGGTTCTCCTGTGTGAAGGAGAAGGGTAGGGGTTGCGTGGTGCCAGCCGGCAGATACCAGACTTGGTCGCCATTTTTGCATTTGTCGGTGAAGAAAATGTTTCCGTCATAATGGCGCCACCATCCGCTGCCGCCGTTCGACGGCCAGTTGGAGACATCCACACTGTCGATGGTTTTGCTGTCAAGATGATAGAGCAACAGCGTGCCTTTTCCGACTTGGCGCTTGTTGTAGTTGCGGTAGAAAATTACCAAACTGCCGTTTTCGTAAAAGACGAACTGGCTTTGGTAGTCCAGACTCAGGGTGAAGGCTGTGTCGAAAACGGTGTGCATTGTGGTGTCGAAGTGATTGATAATCAGCTGCTTGTCATCTTTCTGCTTCTTCTCCGCCACCACACAGAATCCTGACTTCTCACACGGAACCGTGACCCAGTCGGTGATTTTTTTGTCCAGTACAACAGAAAAACTGTTCGGACTTTGCGCGAAGCCCGAACAGAGTATCGTTAGAAACAGGAGAATCGTAATGTAACGAAACATCGGTAAGATATGAGGGATTAGGTGATGTAGAGACGCGATTAATCGCGTCTCTACGCCCCGTAATGCCTATTACTTAACAATGTAATCCACATAAATCCCCGGCGTGTGGATCTGTTCCATCGGGATGGAGCCGGTGGGGACGAGTTCCTTGGTTTCGAGGATGACGGTGTCGGCAGCGGCGGCCATCATGGGGTTGAAGTTCTGGGTGGTGCCTTTGTAGATGGCGTTGCCCATTTCGTCGCAGATGCTGGCGCCGATGATGGCTACGTCAGCGTGGAGAGGCAGTTCAAGGAGGTATTCCTTGCCATCAACTTCGATTTTGCGTTTGCCGTTTTCGACAACGGTGCCGAGACCCGTCTGGGTGAGCACGCCGCCGAGACCTGCACCGCCGCAGCGGATGCGCTCAGCCAGAGTGCCTTGCGGACAGAACTCGATCTCCAGGGTCTTGTCGTTGAACTGCTGGATGGTGTCGGCGTTGGTACCGATGTGGGAAGCGTAGAGCTTCTTCACCTGCTTGTTGGAAATCAACATACCGATGAATTTGTTGGGATATGCGGTGTCGTTGCAGATCAGGGTGAGGTCTTTAACACCCTTGTTAGCAATGGCTTCCACCATTTTCACACCTGTGCCGGCGCCTAAGAAACCGCCGATCATCAGGGTCATACCATCTTTAATGTGCGCAACAGCGTCTTCAATTGAAACTAATTTGCTCATATTGTTTGTTTTTTAAATTGTAAGCACTCAAAAAATCAAGGGGCAAAGATACACATTTTTTAATATAGTGCGTTTTTTTTGATTTGCGGTTTCAGGTTTACCGGTTTACAGGTTTACAGGTTTACAGGTTTACTAAACCTCTAAACCTCTAAACCCCTAAACCCCTAAACTTGTAAACGTGTAAACATTTTTTGTACCTTTGCCGCGTCAAATGTATTTATACGAAACTATGCGTAAGGAAGTTGATTTTTTGGTTATCGGTTCGGGCATCGCGGGACTCTGCTTTGCGCTGAAGGCCGCCAACTACGGCAAGGTCTGTATGATCACCAAGGGAAAGATGGATGAGGGCTCCACCCGCTATGCGCAGGGCGGCATCGCCACTGTCATGTACGAGCCCGACACCTACGAAAAGCATATTCAGGACACGATGGTGGCCGGTGACGAACTCTCCGACCGTCACATCGTGGAGATCACCATCCGTGAGGGCACCGAACGTGTGATGGAGCTGGTGAAATGGGGTGTCGATTTCGACAAGAACCCCGACGGCACCTTCGCGCTTGCCAAGGAGGGCGGTCACTCCGAGTACCGTATCCTCCACAACAAGGACCTAACAGGTTTGGAAATCGAGCAGAAGCTCATTCAGGCTGTTCGGAAGAACCCCAACATCGAGATTTACGAAGGTCGGCTGGCGGTGGAGATCATCACCCAGCACCACCTCGGTGTGGAAGTCACCCGCCGCACGCCCGATATCACCTGCTATGGCGCCTACGTCTATAGTCCGGAGACCAAACGAATCCACACGATTTTGGCGAAGGTGACGATGATGGCCACCGGCGGCATCGGCAACGTCTACGAGCACACCACCAATCCGTGCGTCTCCACCGGCGACGGCATCGCGATGGTATACCGTGCCAAGGGCGCGGTGCGCGGCATGGAGTTCGTGCAGTTCCACCCGACCTCGCTCTACAATCCGAAGGATTCGCCCTCCTTCCTCATCACCGAGGCCATGCGTGGCGCGGGCGCCATCCTGCGCGACGGCAACGGCGTGGCCTTCATGGAGAAATACGATCCCCGCGGCTCCCTCGCCCCGCGCGACATCGTGGCCCGCGCCATCGACTCCGAAATGAAACGCCAGGGTGTCGATCATGTCTTTCTCGACCCCTCCCCGATTCCACAGAAAGAGATTTTCGAGCATTTCCCCAATATTTACGCCAAATGCCTCAGCATCGGCATCGACATCACCAAGGAGATGATCCCTGTGGTGCCGGTGGAGCACTACTCCTGCGGCGGCATCCAGACCGATGAATGGGGCGCGACCTCCATCCGCAATCTGTTCGCCTCCGGTGAGTGCGCGTCCACAGGGTTGCACGGCGCTAACCGTCTGGCGTCCAATTCGTTGTTGGAAGCCGTCGTCTTCTCGCACCGCGCCTGCGTCAAGGCGGTGGAGATGCTGCCTACCCTCGACTTCTGTCGTGAGGTGCCCGACTGGGACAGCGAAGGCACCGTCCTCAACGAGGAGATGGTGCTCATCACGCAGGAACGCAAAGAGCTGCAGACCATCATGAGCAGTTATGTCGGCATTGTGCGCTCCGACCTGCGTCTGCAGCGCGCCTTCGACCGCCTCGAAATCCTCTACCGCGAAACCGAGGAACTCTACAAGAAATCGGTCCTCATCCCGGAAATCTGCGAACTCCGCAACCTCATCAACATCGGCTACCTCATCGTCCGCCACGCCATGGCCCGGAAAGAGAGCCGCGGCCTCCATTACTCATTGGATTACCCTCATAAAAATTGATGTTTCGACCTTCGTAGAGACGCGATTAATCGCGTCTCTACATTAACCCTTAACCCTTAAACCCCAAACCAAATGAACTTAGAAGGAAGAAGAAAAAGCTCAAACGTAGAAGACCGCCGCAGAGTCTCCGGCGGCACGATCGCCGGTGTCGGCGTCGGTGGTACGTTAATCGTGGTGTTGCTCTCCCTGTTCTTGGGACGCAACCCGCAGGATGTGTTGCAACAGATTCAGCAACAGAATTATACGACTGAGGAGACCCAGCGCGAATTCACTCAGGAAGAACAGGAACTGGCGGAATTCGCCAGCAAGATTTTGGCCAGCACCGAGGATGTCTGGACCGAGGTGTTCAAGAGCATGGGCAAGACCTACCGCGCCCCCAAGATGGTGCTCTACACCGACGCAGTGTCGTCTGGATGCGGCAACGCCACCTCGGCGGTCGGACCCTTCTACTGCTCTGCCGACGAGTGCCTCTACATCGACCTCAGCTTCTTCAGTACGATGAAGCAGCAGTTGGGGGCGGACGGCGACTTCGCCTACGCCTACGTGATCGCGCATGAGGTGGGCCACCACGTGCAGCACCTGCTCGGCACCCTCGACCAGGCGCATGCGCAGATGAACCGCATGAGCAAGGAGGATGCCAACAAGATCAGTGTGCGCATCGAGCTGCAGGCCGACTTCTATGCCGGCGTGTGGGGCTATTACGAGAACAAAACCTTCAAGTCGCTGGACGACGGCGATTTGCGCGAGGCTATCGACTGCGCAGCGGTCATTGGCGACGACTACCTGCAGAAGAAGGCCACGGGCGGTTTCAACCCCGAATCGTTCACCCATGGTACCAGCGATCAGCGCATGAAATGGCTGAAACTGGGGCTTACCACCGGCGACATGAGCAAGGGCAACACCTTCAACATCCCGGAGAGCCAACTTTAGTCTAAGTAAACAAAAATCAACCTTTTTTTTTTTTTTTTTAGTTAATGGCAAATCGTCTGGCAACAATTTGGTTGTCAGACGATTTTTGCAATTAATTGTTAATAATTGTTGATAATGTGCGGAAAAAATGTAATTTTGCAGCGTCAAAATTGTATATTTTTGGTAAACTGTATAGTTAGAGTAATAAAAATATAGTATATATAAATATAGAGGTTAAAGATATGATTTTTACAAGTGGCTATGGAAATCAACCACGGAAAAAGTGCTTTTCTGTGGCGGTTTTGCTTGTCTTTTTGTGCGCTTTGCACCCAATGTTGGGTCAGGCTCGATCTCTGAGTGGAAGTGATACGTCTCACAAACATTGGTCGCAAGTGCCGGCTCTGGCCGATTATTCGGTCGAGTTCAATGTGAGAACGGCGACCTGTTATGACAATGGACAAGTGGGATTTGTGATTGTGGACAAGACGCACAACAATACTCCGATTTCGTCAGCACAGTTCACATCAGTGGGCTTCAATGACTTCGGAATAGGCTATCAGGCAACTACCATGGACACATTGAGACGCTGGGTTACAGGTTTTTCCTATTCAACCACTGATACGACGTGGGTGTTAATGTCGTCGGGCACTTTCAACATCACATTGCGATTCACGATACCTGATCCAGTAGCCGGTTTTATTGAGGTGGATACCACTGTACCTCTTACGGTGAATCTGGTATACACGGAACCCGAGATTGCCGCATTGACGGTGATATCCCATGACGGGGTGAGGGCGGGTAATATTCCTTCTCTGAGATGTAAAAATACAGGTCGAATCCAAGTGCGTGTCGATGGAGGCAGGTCTCCCTATTATTTTACGGTGGTTAGACGCGGAACCACCGACACCATTTGCGATACCGCGGTCGTGATGCATCCGGCAACGCCGTCCACTTCGGATTCAGTGTATGCAGACTTCTACAAATATGTGACTTTCGACAATCTCTCTGCAGGAGAATATGATTTCTATTTCAAGGATGATTGTGGTTACGGCTTTAATTTGCCAGCCACTACCCAGTCTATTGGTAATGTTGATCCTCCAAGATTGAAAAATGTGGAGATATATGCCTCTTCTGGGAATCCGAGAGATGTAAATGTGGTGAAAATCAAGGCCGTGTTGAGCGGTTCAGAGTATCCCATTTACATGGATCAGTTCTATCAATATATGCAGTACCATTTTCTTAATGGAACAGCCGATTCGAACGCAGTACCCTATAAACCCTTGTTTCCAAACGGCTTGCCAAGCAATTACAACGGGTCCAGTGATCTTAAGGTGACGCTATATGATACCATCAGACTCGGTGAACATCCAAGATACTGTGATTTTTGGGGCCGTTTAGACACTTTGGTACTTTTGGTGACCGAAGAGAATGGTATTTGTGGCAAGTATTATTCGACAGATACATTCAGCGTCCGTAACACGAACCGTGGGTTTTATGATGCAGGTTCTGAGAGAATTATAGAGAGCATCACTCCTATTGACCAATGTACGCAAGCCATCACGCATCATGATGACAACTTCTTTTTCCGTTATAAGGATAACCAGCCCAATTATGTGAATCCGGATAGAGACCATGTTAATTACCGTTACCATTTCACCTATCCGATTATATGGGAGTATAAAGTGTATCCAAACCAGACATTGCTTAAAAGAGATACCATCTGGGGAGTTGATACAGACAATATCGCCAGACGTTCGGTCTTGACAGTTCAAGAAATCTATAATGCCTACAGCGGGGCATTTGCAAATGGTACACAAACTATTTCTGTCTCTTTGAAAGATACGTTAAATTGTGAACTTTACAATAGCAATAGAGTGACATTAAGACTTAACCAAGTGACGGATAATTCAGCATCTCCTATTTGGAGGGTGACTGCTGTTAAGAAACCTCTCTGTTGCAACCAAAAACGATCCATTACTATATCGGAAGAGAATGCTGTGAGTGGTTCGATTTATGACGGTACGACTATCACGTTGACGGACTGTCCCGATATGGCGACCTACGGTTTCACTGCCGTCTATTCCGAACAAGAGCAAGATTGGATTTATACGTGGGCAGACTTCATCAATGGTCCTGAACTGACTGGTCTTACTGATCGCAAGGGGTTGACCTTTTCAGGTTTCTGTCTGCCTCCGGGAACCTATACATTTGAAGTCTCAAATGCTCCTTGTGTTAACGGAACTATCACGATAACACAAGAATTGCCGGAAATCACAACGGTGGAGTTGGGAGAGGAGCCTGTGTGTAAGGTGGTCAGCAATTGTACTCAAAATTTTCTGACCTACACGCAAGGCCGAATAGCCGTGAAGACGATTACTGCGTCAGGGGAAAGTATAGAATTTAAAGAGACCGACTTCAAGATGGTGAATGGACCTACAGGTGGCTATGACCCGTTGAGCAATATATCAGGCCATGTCCCGGCTCCCGGTGAAGCGGGTGACTCTATTCGCATTTCAATCCATACCGGTACAGATCATCCTTACATTTTTAAGATTTTCCCGCATTCTTCAGAAGGTTTGTGCGGCGACCTCACCTATTATGATACTGTCTACTACAATGGTAATAACCTGAAGTTTGATTTCGCGTGGGCTATATTGTGTAATGATGCAAGTGCAGAAGGGCCCGTATACGTTCATGTCAATCAGGGTACCCCTCCCTACACCTACTATTTATATCGAGGACCAAACGCGACAGATACAATCGTAGATTGGCAAACGCCTGCGAATGATACGGCCATTTTCCATGATATTACGATGAGCACGCTTCAAGAGATGTCGTGCAAGGTTATTGACGCGTGTGGTGCTTACTTTACAGTGAATTTTTACCCGCAGAGTTTGGCTGATTTGCAAAAAACATGGTTTGACGGTGGTGTGAAAGTGTCTGAACAATGCGAGGGCACATACGTGCAGTTACACACGCTCAATGCAGGTAATATCTTCCGTTATGATTGGTATAAGGTAGGTCCGACACCAGAAGAGGATGAACCTATTGCAACGACTGCCGAACCATTCTTTTTCCTGCCTCGCGGTTTGGAAACGGCGGATTTCAGGGTAGAGATTCTTGTGACCGACTGTACCTCTGATCCCTATAGGGATACCATAACGGTGTATCCCAAAAAAGCTCCGGAATTGGGCATATCGTTGACACCCGACGAGGTTTGTCCCGGCGAAAAGGCGGTGATTAGTTTCACTCCGATTTCCTATAACTATAATGAACCCTACAGTGCTGAACATCCCGCACCTGTCAATTTCAGGGTGGCATACGAAACCGCACAAGGGGTCGAAATCAGATCCTACAACAATGTGCCTCACGGCACGACTGTCTACGACTCGATTTTCCCGTTTTTGGAAACAGAGATTTATGCAGTGGAGATCAATGACAGCCGGTGTGACTATGAGGTGGTGGATAGAAAAGACACGGTACACATCAGCACTCATGTTGTCAGTCCGTGTAGCATTGAGACATGGCACGATACGGTCTGTTTTAAAGATAATGCCGTTCTGAAGGCTAGATGTGATGCCGACGCCGACGCCAATCATCCCAATATCCTCAGTTGGTACAGCGACTTCTCCCTCACCAATAAATTGCAGGGACCAGAACCGCTATGGCAAGCAAATCACGATACTTCGTACTTCTCGCTTCCTGAATTGCAGCAGAATACGATTATGTTTGTGAGTGTGGCAAAGGAGGATTGGTGTCCTGCCAGCAACCTCACTGCCAACGGAGTAGTGAATCTTTCGGGTACGGATGGCAGCACCACAATGGCCTGCACCTCCTCCATCCTTTTCTATGACGATGGCGGTCCTGGCCAGAACTATAGCACCAATGCAAACGGTAATAACTACCATACGCATCTTTTTATCAGCGACCCTGACAACCACCGTCCGGTGACATTGCATTTCGACACCCTGGCGCTTGCTGAAGGTTCGTCTCTGATGATCTTCAGCGGTGAGGAGCCGATAGAAGACTCTTTGTTGGCGCAATTTTCCGTTTTGGATCCAGACGAAATCATTGAGACCCCAGACGTGATTATGTCGAGAGGAAACAAAATGCTGGTCTATTTCAAACCGGGTCCGAACTCGGAATATGGTTGGAGAGCGTATGTGCGTCCTTCTCCGGGTATTGCCGTGGGAAATGTGGTGATGCCTAAGACGAAAAGCTACACTGTTAGAACTTGTCAGAGCCAAAACAAAGCTCATTTCAACAGCTCAGAGATTTCCAATCTGATTCCCTCCGTTGTCTCGCAGGCACAACTGGATGATGCTATAAGAAGCTCGGGAACTTATATTTGGAACTCCAAAACACAATCTGTGCTCACCGGGTGCGACTCTACCACGATTCTGAATTTTGTCGTCGATGCCGCCCCGAGAAGAGACACCCTGGCCGTCACCACAAGCCTGACTGGAGTGATGTGGATGGACAGCCTTTACAAGACCCCTGGCTCTTATGTGGTGAACACGCCCTCTATAGATGGAGATCAGTGCGACTTTTTCAATGTGCTGAACCTGATTGTGATTGAGGTGAGAATCCCCGTGAAGAATGTCTGTTTCGGCAGAACAACGGTCATTGGTCTTGAAGTTATCACCAACGATGAAGTGAAACCTCGAAATCCCTATCTTGAAGAACGCCATACAGTCGGGGATGTGCTCTGCTGGAATAAAGACAGAAGCAAATATGAGGTTTACAGGCCGGAAGAGTTTAGAGAGATTGTCGATTCTTTGTTCAACATTGAGGGACTTGACATAGAAAATCTTCCGCTGAAACCACATGGTGTGGTCACATTTTTGTATCCTAACAACTCACATGGAAAAGCTATCTCCATAGTGGATGTGGGTACCGGAGACAAGACGCTTTGGGCGGCAAACAATCAGATGAGCAATATTCATTCACTGACTTGTGTCTCCCAAGGTAATTACAGTGATGCACATTGGGATGTGAATGGTATCGGAAACACTCAGAAGATTATGCACGATGCCGACAGTGCGTGTCATGATGTACAGCTTGCCCCCGCTGCCTATTACTGCTATTTTTACGATCCTGATGTCCAGGATGTCAATGGTGTTGTCAATGGTTGGTATCTGCCAGCCGCCGGAGAGATGTATCTGTGCTTTGCCTATCGTGATGTGATTAACCATACGTTAGCTATGCTCAGTGACCTTGGCTTTAATGCCGCTCAGTTGTCCGGAAACAAAGACGGTGCTTATTGGAGCTCGACGGAAGCGGCGGATAGCAAAAAAATCTATGCGGTCTCAATTAATGGTAAGGGACAGGTGCACTTAGGTATACAAAAAGACGCTAACAGAACTTATACCTTTATGGTTAGGGCAATGTTTGAGTTTTAGTAATCAGGTGTGACTATATATAATGTTGAAAAAAAATCAGGTTATGAAGAACCTTCAAAATAGGAAACGAAAATTCATTCAGTGGCTCCTTCTGCTAATGGCAGTTATGTGGGCAGGAGGAACCCGGGCATTGGCCCAGTCAGCGCAAGCGATTTACAATGTTGGAGACATCTTCGAATTCCCTGACCATTCCAAAGGTGTGGTCTGTTATGTGAACCCTGATAACCCGCAGGAGGGTTGGGTTGTGGATTTGAAGGATCTCCCTGTAAGTAACCAATCCACCAATGCCGGCAAATTTGCCATCTACGATGGGACAACCCTCCCGTTCTACAAACAAGAAGTGAATACTTTCGAGTATGGCTTGGATTCTTGGACCCCGGAGGGAAAGAGAAATACAGATTTGCTCTTTGCCAATCGAGAAAAATCTCCTTTGATGCAAAACCAAGTCATGGAAAATCGTTACTATGCGGGTTGGTATATTCCTGATATCCAGCAGCTATGTCAGATTTTCGCTTTGATGCCTTTTATAGAAACCTCGCTGTCAGGTGCCGGAGGAACGGTGATTAAGACAAATAGTAATGATTCCGAACGCTATTGGAGTTCTTCGGCTTCTGATTCCAAGAAAGTCTATTTTATGTACTTTAGTACAGGTAACAATACCGGAGGCGGTTTGAGTAGCACAACGCAGTTAAAAGTGCGTTTGGTGCGTGAATTCAAGGTGGGACAGGCATACGCCTATTGGCAGGAACCTCTTGACGCAACCGGAGACACGGTCCAGAGTTGGACTTTTCAATCACCCAGTGCTAACAATCATTGGAGGCCTGAGGCTGACACCACCTTCCATGCTGTGGTTGTATACGGCGATACCGCCTTTACCGGCATCGAAGAAACAGTTCACATGCATCCTGTTTATAAATACCAAAATGGTGACCCCAGAACGCCTTTGAAAGACACCGTCTGCCAAGTAATTGGTGGAACCTATAGGCGTTATGGGTTCAATATTGATATTTCCGAAGCGACAGCACCGGGTCAGACTAAATTCCAAGAGATTTCTCCCGGAACCCGATACGGGTGTGATAGTATCGTAAGGATGTATCTGACGGTTAACCCTATATATAGCCTATATGACACAGCAATCGTCTGCGAAGGGGAACCCTATGAATGGGAACGCAACGGTAGGACATATACTGGGGCCCAAGACGTGCATGAGATATTCGAAACAAAGGACGGTTGCGATAGTATCTGGCATTTGCATTTGGTAGAGGTACCGAAACCGAATGTGGTGATAACTCCTGACGACCCATGGATTTGTGCAGGCAACACGTTGAACTTGTCTGCCAGCACCGCCACATGCGGCGATGTGAGATACCCGCTTTTGTATGACAATTTCCAAAAGGCGTCATCAATTACAAGGGATAATCTGGTTGTTGGTTTCCACCAGTATACGGATTTGTTCGATACCGGAGATTACGTGTATTCCACGGGAGCGGCTGCTGTCAAGTTAGGCAGATGGGATAACCCAAATGCTCTTTGGGGCACCCTTACGACAAAGCCCTTGGAACTGCCAGACAATCAGGAGTGTACATTAGTCCTTTCGATGAAGGGCTGGGGAAAACCGGACAACGCAATTGAAACTCCCCCTACGCGTGTGAAGATTTCTCTTAACGGGGATCCGATTGACACTATCACCCTTTTTGGTTATTATAATAGTAATAGTTCGGCCAACGTATACCATACATACAGCCTGAATTTCAATTCGGGTACGACTCATCCTGTCATTAAGATCGAGTCTTTTGATGATGTAGCTTGGAAAACTGCAAACACAGCCGACGGTATTTTGGAGGAGCGCTTTTACATCGATTCCTTCGCTATTTTCGACAACACCCCGTGTAGTTTTGTTTGGACGTTCCCGGATGGTTCTCATCCTGAGGGAGCCACCCAAACGATCGTCAATATCGGCGAACTTGATGCTGGTGCCTATAGTGTGGTAGCCACGAATACGACTATGCTTCCGCACACGATATACGGTGACGCGGAACCATCCGCAAACGGGCAGCCGTGTCGGAGCAGCGCCGAAGTTACCGTGACGTTGGGACATCCCACGGACAGCACGATGGTTGTGAATACTTGCGGAAGCTACACGTGGCATGGGGTTACATACGATGCGACTCCGAACCCTTACCCGACATTCGATACAATCAACGTTGCGGGTTGCGACAGCACAGTGACGTTGCGTTTGACCATCAACAACGCGATTGTAGAAAGCCATAACGATTTCGCCTGCGACAGATACGTTTGGATGGATGGCGATGATGTTATAAACACTTTCACGACAACCAGTTCATACACTCACACTTTCACGAGTGTTTCGGGTTGCGACAGTGTGGTGACGTTGAATATGACGATATGGCATTCCAATACGGGCGACACCACGGCCGTTGCTTGTAATGAGTTTACTTGGCACGGAGTGACCTACAATGAGACGCCGAACCCCGCGCCTACACACACGTACACGAACGCGAACGGATGCGACAGTGTGGTGACGTTGCACTTGACGATTCTGAAGCCGAGCGTGGCGGTCACCGCATCTGATGTCACGGTGTGTAATGGATCCCCCATTGAATTGACGGCAAGCACGACAGGCACGCCGGTGGGTGACGTCACGTATTCATGGAGCGGACCAAACTTCGGCCCGACTACGGCAAGCGCCAACCCGAACGTCACGGTTGTTGGCCAAGCGACATCCACATACAACGGCCGCCAATATACCGTTACGGCCACCGCCACACAGACCCTGAGCGATCGCACCTGTACGGCCACCTCTGAAGCTACCGTGACGGTTACGGTGAACACGCCGAGCGTGACGTTGGCAGACATCCCCTCCCAGACGATCTGTACAGGAGAACAGGCAACGTTGGCTGCGTCGGTAACGTCACACGACGGTCCGACATTGTCATACCAGTGGAGCACCAACGAGACGACATCTTCGATCACGGTGAACCCGACAACGACGACGCAATACACGGTGACGGTGACCTCGTCTTACGATGCAAGCTGTTTTGTGACGGCGAGCAAGAGCGTGACGGTTACGGTGAACACGCCGAGCGTGACGTTGGCAGACATCCCCTCCCAGACGATCTGTACAGGAGAACAGGCGACGTTGGCTGCGTCGGTAACGTCACACGACGGACCGACATTGTCATACCAGTGGAGCACCAACGAGACGACATCTTC
>Ga0265300_10000091_pt1 | contig 99533 bp, 69 predicted proteins | sample AusTroGonzalo_MG_FD_193482 | JGI IMG/M metagenome (GOLD analysis project Ga0265300, IMG submission 193482) | Bovine rumen microbial communities from tropical cattle in Woodstock, Queensland, Australia - Gonzalo_03 | ecosystem: Host-associated > Mammals > Digestive system > Stomach > Rumen ... | reverse complement strand
CTTTACCATTGACGAACTGCCCGATGCCACCGTTTGGCTACCGGCACCGCCCGACACACTCTCCACACAATTCGTCTATGATGTCACACAGTATATGTGGGGCAAGACCCAACGTGAGGATCCCCAGCGTGCCCAACAGGCCATCGACAACGTCGTGGTGGATGTCGCAGAGATGGCCGAGCAGTTCAGTGTGCCCTTCGGCATGGAGATTTCCAAGGAGAAGACACCTGCCATTTTCCATGTGCTTTATCGGGGTATGTTCACATCACGCCTTGCAGCCAGAAAACCCAAGCTTGCCTATCAGCGTATGCGCCCATACGTCCGTTTCCAGGAGCCTACCTTGATACCCGAAGAGGAAGAATCCTTACGTAATAATGGTTCCTATCCCTCTGGCCACTCTATTCGCGGCTGGGCGATGGCACTATTGCTTTGTGAGATCAACCCCGATGCCCAGGATGCCATCCTCAAGCTTGGTTACGAGTGGGGACAGAGTCGTGTGATTGTCGGTTACCACTGGCAGAGCGATGTCGATGCCTCCCGCCTTTTGGGTTCTGCGGTCTATGCCCGTCTGCACACGAACCCCCAGTTCCTGGCCGACATGGCTGCCGCCCGCAAAGAATTTGCCCGTCTCAAAGCCAAGAAATAAACGCCCGCTTCATCACCTCAGTTTCGTATTGTGTAAAATCAATGCTGACTGAGGGGATACGACGGCTTTCTCGCCTTGAAGGATACCCATGCCTTCTTCGTTGATACAGCCATCACTGCACACGATGGTATAGTCTCCGTTGGGGATGGTGACCTCCACATCGGTCTTGTTGGCATTCAGGATCACGATGATGTCGCGCCAGTCGTCTCTGCCTGCATAGTTCTTCAGGCGATAGGCCACAATGCCTGCTGGGGCATCGAGGAATTCGAGGTGCTTGCGCACGAGGTCGGCATTGCCCAGACGGAAGGCGGGGTGATTTTTCCTCAGGGCGATCAGATTCTTGTAATACTCAAACACCTGCGGATACTTCGTCTTATGGCTCCAGTCGAGTTGGTTGATGCTGTCAGGCGACTCAAAGCTATTGTGAACGCCTTTCTTGTCGCGCAGCAGTTCCTCACCACTCAGCATGAAAGGCACACCCTGTGAGGTGAAGACGGCTGTCTGAGCCAACAGGTCAAGACGAATCAGTTCCTCTTCCGTGATGCCTGGGATGCTGGCCTTCAGACGGTCCACGAGGCACATGTCGTCGTGACAGCTCACGTAGGAGATCATCTGCGTGGGTTCGAGTGCCCAGGGCGCCTTGCTGTAGTTCACCTTCGTTAGGTCGATCTGGGGATGCTGGATGGCACCGGCAATACCGAACTTGATACTCTCGGTCTCGTCCTTACCACCGATCCAGCCTGTCACGGTATCATCGGAGAAGGGGCCGCGCAGGGCATCGCGGATCTCATCGCTGAAGGCGCCGATGCCTGGCATCTGGTTGATATGGGCCTTCATGGCGAGCAGCTCCTGCGGATAGGCACAGCTACCTGCGCTCCAACCCTCACCATAGATATAGATGGTGGGGTCGATGGCATCTACCATCTGGCGGATTTGATTCATCGTCTCGATGTCATGGATACCCATGAGGTCGAAGCGGAAGCCGTCGATATGGTATTCGTTGATCCAGTATTTCACGCTCTCCAACATGAACTGACGCATCATGGGCTTGTCAGAGGCGGTCTCGTTGCCACAGCCAGAGCCGTTGCTATATTGTCCGTCAGCGGTCTTCCGATAGTAATAGTCGGGATAGGTGCGCTGGAAGTTGGAGTGTTCGATGTCATAGGTGTGGTTATACACCACGTCGAGGATCACGCGGATGCCGGCATCATGGAGGGCTTTCACCATCTGTTTGAACTCACGGATGCGAACCTCAGGCTTGTATGGATCAGTAGAGTAACCACCCTCGGGCACGTTGTAGTTCACGGGGTCGTAGCCCCAGTTGTATTTGTTGTCGCTGAGGCGTGTCTCATCCACCGAACCATAGTCGTAGCTGGGCAGAATGTGGATCGCGTTCACACCGAGTTCCTTCAGGTGGCTGATGGCCCATGGCTCTGTCTGCGCCATGAACTTACCCGGATACTTTGCATCCTTGCGGTTGATGGAGAAGTCACGATGGTGCATCTCGTAGATCACAAGGTCGGCAGGCGACTTCGTCACGGGATGCTGATCCTGATTCCAGCCCTCTGGGTCGGTCTTCGAGAAATCGATGATAGCGCCTCGCTTGCCATTCACGCCCACGGCCTTGGCGAAGACACCCGGGCACTCGCCCTGTCCCATGTCGAAGGTATAGAACTTACCCATCAGGTCGCCCTTCACAGTGGTCTGCCACTGTTCGTTGGCGATGCGTTTCATCTTCACGCTCTTCTTGGCCTTGCCCCCAAGTCCTTCGTCATAGATACGCACCACGACCTGTTTCGCATCGTTGGGCGCAAAAAGGGTGAACACGGTCTTCTCAGGTGAATAGATCACCTCTTGAAAAGGCTGTGCTGCTACCTCCTGGGGTAGCAGCATAGACAATATACTGGCGAATACTAACTTGATCTTCATATTACTTAGCGATAAGTGAAATAGCAAAACCGCCTCCGGGGGCTTCTTTGAGTTTGAGCACGTCCTTGGCTGTCACCACCTTCTTCGTGATGGTATAAGCCTGCGGATTGGTCTCGTAGTGGGCATCGCTGGCATCGGCATAGATAGTGCAGTCATACTTGCGACCCTTGTCGAGGAAGTTCAGTTTCAACGTGGTCTCATGCCCGTTCTCGTCGCACTTGCCACCCACGAACCAGTTGTCGGTCCCCTTCGCCTTACGGGCCACGGTGATATAGTCGCCAGGCTCAGCCTCCAGATACTTCGAGTCGTCCCAGTCGCAAGCCACGTCGCGGATGAACTGGAAGGCATCGTCGAACTTCTCATAGTTCTCAGGCAGGTCGGCAGCCATCTGCAGGGGAGAGTACATGGTCAGATAGAGAGCCAGTGAACCAGCGATGGTGATACGTGCCCAAGAGGTGTTGTTGCTCCACTCAGAGAGCTTCGTGACGAAGATACCAGGAGTGTAGTCCATCGGACCGCCCTGCAGGCGGGTGAAGGGCAGGATACAGGTATGATCGGGGTTAGAGCCTCCGAAAGCCTCATACTCCGTACCACGGGCACTCTCACCACCCACGAGGTTCGGCCAGGTGCGACAGAGACCCGTCGGACGGGTGGCCTCGTGTGAGTTCACCATGATATGGTGCTTGGCAGCCTCCTTGATCACATAGAGATAGTGGTTGTTCATCGACTGCGAGTAGTGGTGGTCGCCACGCGGGATGATATCTCCCACGTAACCTGTCTTCACGGCATCGTAACCGTATTTGTTCATCAGCTCATAGGCGGCCTCGATATGGCGCTCGTAGTTCTGTGTCGAGCTCGAGGTCTCGTGGTGCATCAGCAGCTTCACACCCTTCGAGTGGGCATAGTCGTTCAGCATCTTGATGTCGAAGTCGGGGTAGGGCGTCACGAAGTCGAACACGTCGCGCTTCCACATGTTGGCCCAGTCTTCCCAACCCACGTTCCAGCCTTCCACCAACACCTGGTCGAGACCGTTCTTGGCAGCGAAGTCGATGTAACGCTTCACGTTCTCATTATTAGCCTTGTGTGTGCCGTTGGGCTTCACCTTGCTCCAGTCAATCTGGTCAAGTTTGATCGAGGGGAAGTCATTGGTGTAATGCCAGGAACCACGACCCACGATCATCTCCCACCACACACCGCAGTACTTCGTGGGATGGATCCAAGAGGTATCCTCAATCTTACAGGGCTCGTTCAGGTTCAGGATGAGATTGTTCGAGAGCATGTCGCGGGCATCGTCGCTGACCATCACCGTGCGCCAGGGTGTCTCACATGGCGTCTGCATCGCCCCCTTCAGACCTGTGGCGTCAGGAGTGAGGTGGCTCACAAACGTAAAGACCTCCGGCAGGGGATAGGGTGTGTGCTTCGGATCGGGCGTATAGGCATTGCTGCCACCCATCAGTCTCTCGGAGAGGTTCTTGGTCTCGGCATCCACGAGCTCCAGATGCATCGTGGCATAATCCTGACAGGCAGCCTCATGGATGTTGATATACAGGCCGTCGTCGCTCTTCATCTGGAGGGAGGTCTGCACACCAGTGGGTGAGAACACAGCCACAGAGGAGTTGCTCCAGTTCACGGCCTCGCTGAAGCGTTTACGGATCTCAGAGAGTTTTGTTTCCTGTGTCTCTTGCTCCTGGGTGTCGTAGTCGCCAGGGAGCCACCATGCCTTGTGGTCGCCAGCCATCGCAAACTCCGAACGCTCCTCCTTGATGAGGAAGTAGTTGAGGTCCTGCTGCTGTGGGAACTCGTAACGGAAACCGATACCGTCGTCATAGACGCGGAAGCGGATGATGATCTGACGCTGATGAGGTTCCAGGAACGTACCCGGTGCAGTACCATCGCCCGTATATTTCGGAATGGAGAATTCCTTGGCCAGTGTGACTGCCAACTCGTTGTAGTGGTTACGGATGTCCTTGGTCTCGCCCCAAACGGGTTGCCAAGTCTCATCGAAGGTCGAAGTCTCTTCCTTCGCGATCACAAAGCCGTCCATCAGGTCGTCTTCGTTCAATCCCATCGAGGCGTGCTTGTCCTTAGCCAGTTCGAGTCCCAGGTGCGAGGGCTTCACCACCGCCCGTCCCTTGTAGGTCATCTCATAGACGGGACGTCCCGTGTTATCCACTGAAAACTTCACCTCAATATTCCCATTGGGTGATTTGATGCTGCCTGCCATTGCCATCATCGGCAAAAGCATCAGACTTAAGAATAGCTTTTTCATTTTCTTCCGCTTTGAATAATTAATGTGCTGATATCTTCGTTAAGTTCGTCGGCTGCCAGCAGCTGCTCGATGCTCAGGTGCATACGATAGCGCCAGTAGTGACGGGGATTAGCCGGGATGTTGATACGCTCTGCATTCTCATCAGGCAGGCGCAGCTGCTCGTTGATACTCATCCAGTCCTGGAAGGAGATCAGACAGAGCATCGAGGGCGAGGTGAGGTGACGGCTCACGATGTCCTTTGCCAGCCAACCGGGCAACGGACGGGGTGCAGGACCGCCTCGACGCAACGTCGTGTTGAAGTAGCTCTGTGAACGCTCCTCGTCCTCATCCCACCACTGACGCAGTGTCGCCATGTCGTGGGTAGAGATGGTGTCCACCGAACGGTAGGGGTTATGTGAGAGTTTGCCGAAACGGGTGGTCGGATCCTTCGGCATCGACTGGATCTCCAGTGAGAGGATGCGCAGCTCGTTCATCACCCAGGGCACGCACTCAGGCACCATACCCAGGTCTTCCGCACATACCAGCATACGGGTGGCCTGTGTCAGCTTTGGCAGCTTCTTCATCGCCTCCTGATACCAGAACTGGTTGTTGCGACGATAGAAATAGTCGTTGTACAGGCGGTTGAAGCAGTACTTCTCGCCATCGTTGAGCTGGTTATATGCCTCCTGGAACTGTACGGCGATACGCGGATGCCAACGGTCGTTGCGCTTGTGATCCACCAGGAACAATCCCTCGTTGAACGGACAGCCATAGCTCTCGATCTCCTCGCGGCTCATGCCGAGGGCGGGAGAGAACTGTCCCATCAAGCCCGACTTCTCAGGTACGGGGATCTCCCAGATGCGGAAGAAGCCCAGCACGTGGTCGATACGGTAGGCATCGAAATACTCGGCCATCTTTCTGAAGCGGCGCACCCACCAGGAGCAGCCGTCCTCGAGCATTGCATCCCAGTTGTAGGTGGGGAAGCCCCAGTTCTGTCCGTCAGCAGAGAAATCATCGGGTGGCGCACCAGCCTGACCATTCAGGTTGAAATACTTCGGCTCTACCCATGCCTCCACACCGTCACGGCTGATGCCGATGGGGATGTCACCCTTCAGGATCACTCGCTGCTTACGGGCGTGGGCGTGGGCGGCACGCATCTGCTGGTCGAGGTTGAACTGCACGAAATACCAGAAGGCCACCTCCTTATAGATCTTGGTGGCAGGCTTCGTCATCGCCTCGCGCTCCTTCTCAGGCAGCTCATGATGGTCGGGCCACTCTTGGAAGGTGGCAGTGCCGTAGAGGTCGCGGTAATGGCAGAAGGCAGCATAGGGCACCAGCCAAGCCTCGTTCTGGTCGAAGAACTTCTTGAAAGCCTCGCTCTTCAGGATGGTTTTTCCCTCCTGCTCATAGAGCGCCCGCAGATACTCCAGCTTCGCGTTGTTCATCCGCTCGTAGTCGATCTGTGGCAGGGCGTTCAGCTCCTGTCGCAGCGCCTCGAACTTCGCCTTCAGCGCCTCGTCCTTCAGGGCGGGCAACTGGCGGAAGTCGGTATATTGGGGATGGAGCGCATAGATGCTGATCGAGTTATAAGGATAAGAGTCCTGCCAGGTGTAGGTCATGTTCGTATCGTTGATGGGCAGCACCTGCAGCACGCGCTGCTTCGTCTTGGCGCACCAGTCCACCATCAGCTTCAGGTCGCCGAAATCACCCACGCCAAAACTCCCCTCACTGCGCAGTGAGAAGATGGGAATCACCGTACCTGCACCTTTCCACGGGTAGATGGGGAAGTAAGCCTGTGGCAGCTCATACACGATCACGTCGCCCGACTTCAGCACGGGCAACTCGATGGTGCGGTTCGCACCCTCCTCCCACAGCGGTGTCACGTCGACGGCCTCGTCGAGTCCCACGAACTTAAACTCAAAGATCTTGGGCAGGTTGTCGCCGTCAAGGCTGATCACCCACTCATTGCTGGCATGCTCCGTCATATCCACCGCGCGCTTCGCCTCCCAGTTGCCCAGGATACCGCAGTCGCCGAGGATTGCCAGTCGCTCGAAGTTACGCAGCTGTGGGGCGCGCACCTTCAGACGCACGGTCTTGTCGTAGTGACTCTCCTCACTGGGTTTCTTCTCACGGGCAGCCACGCACTCCGTAAATGCCGAAGAATAAAGGAAGGCATCCTCGGGGATGTCGATCCAGTGGTCATACACCGTATAGCGGGCACCCTTGGCGGCTACCAGCTCCAGACGATGAGGCTCTGTCAACCACTCCGTGCGTGCCTGCTGTTCGCCGCGTACCACACTGTAGAAGTAGTCGATACACTTGTCGGCCTTCACGGTCTTACTCAGTTCGCACATCCAATGGAGTCCGTCGAGCGTCCCCATCTTGTGCTGTTCGGTTTTCCCCTCAGCGAGGATGTTCAGCATCAGCTCCTCTCCGAAGGTAGTCTGATACTCAAGATTGAATCCGATTCTCATACGCGTTTTTAGCTATTTATTTCACTTTGGTGCAAATATACGAAGAAATCCCCTAGGGTAGGTTGCAAATACCTGAGTTATTGCCCCAAAGCAAATGCAAACGTTTGCATGTTTTCGCCCCTATATATATAAATAGGTATAGGTCTGGATGACGATGTTAATCACTCTTTATTTAGTTTTTATTGCAAACCCTGAAATATATGTTGCAAACTTTGCAATACATGTTGCAAGCTTTGCAACTTATGTTTCAAAGCCTGAAACAGAAAAAGTAGTAGAAACTGGATAGAAATCGAACAGAAACCGAATAAGAAGTGCTGTAGATCACTTGATTTACAGCACTTTTTTTGGAGGGGAAACATAAATTAGGAAAATTTGAACATTGGAATATGTTTGTTTTTTCCTAATTTTGCAGCCGAAAACAGAAAAACGAAACATTATGGAGTTAGTTCCCCTGAAACCTCGAAGAGGAGAAGGTACATTACGGATCGATGACAGCGACGATTTTGTGGTGATAGAAAATGTAGGCCCATTTCCTACGAACGGGCTGTTGCCTGAGAGTGGTGTGTATATTGAGAATCATGGCGTGATCGTGATCTGCACAGAGGGCATGGCTCAGTTTGAACACGATGGGCAGACCATCCAACTGCGCAAGAACGATATGTTCATCTATGTGATGAAACGCAGTGTGATCTCCAATTTCATGTCTTCCCAGAACTTCAACTGTCGTCAGATATGGTTTACTGCCAGTGAAGCCTGGAACGTGGATATGCATGGTTTGAAAAACTTGGCCGACCACGTGATGTTCCTGAGACAACATCCGAAGGTGAGTCTCTCTGATCAGGATGCCGCCATATTTGACGATTACTTCCAGTTGCTCTGTCGCAGGATGCGCGACCGTACCCCCATGCTTTATATCGACATCGTGAGATCGCTCTTCAGTACCATCTTGTTGGAGGTGCTGGATATGGTGCGTCGTGGCATGATGGTAGAGGAGGAACAACATGAGCAGGGCGACAGCGCACCTGGTGTACATCGGCAGAAGCTGGCCGACAGGTTCATGCAACTGGTGGAGCAGAGTGGTGGTCGCATCCGCAAGGTGGATGAGTTCGCCAGCCAGTTGAATGTCACCCCCAAGTATCTCTCGATGCTGCTGAAGGAGACGATGAACCGTCGCCCCAGTGACATCATACATCTTTTCACGTTGAAGGCCATCGAGCATCGTCTGCGCTTTACCGACATGTCGATACAGGAGGTTGCCAACGACTTGAAATTCCCCAATGCCTCGTTCTTTGGTACCTACTTTAAGGAACATACGGGCATGACACCCATGGAATATCGGAGGAAATATCATAATTAATTATAATAGGTATATGAAAACAATTCGGACTATTTTGACAATGATGGTGCTGGTGGCACTCGTCAGTTGTGGTGGAAACAAACAGACCGCGCAGGAGCAGACGGTCAGAGTAAAGGTGCAGCAGATCCAGACGGAGGCTGTGAATGGTGAGCAGGGCTTCTCAGGCACCATCGAGGAGGCAAGCGGCACCTCGTTGTCGTTTGCTGTGTCGGGAACGATCAAAAAGATCTTTGTCAGTGCCGGACAGACGGTGGGTGCCGGACAACTGATTGCGGAACTGGACCCCACGACGCTGCAGCATGCCTACACCATCTCGAAGACGGCACTGGAGCAGGCTCAGGATACCTATAACCGAATGAAGGAGTTGCACGACGCGGGATCGCTGCCCGAGATGCAGTGGATTCAGATCGAGAACCAGTTGAAGACGGCAACAGCATCAGAAGCGATGGCGAAGAAGTCGCTGGCTGACACCAGACTCGTGGCCCCGTTCAGTGGCTATATTGCCTCAAAGGATGCCGAGATGGGTCAGGTGGCCGGTCCTGGTATCTCTGTTGTGAAGCTGGTCAACATCGGTAGCGTGAAGGTGAAAATCGCTGTGCCCGAGGATGACGTGCAGCGCATTGCCAAGGGTTCGTCGATGAAGATTGTCGTGCCCGCATTGGATAACCGTGAGTTCTCAGGCCTTGTGACAGAGCGCGGCGTGAGTGCTGATCCCCGCTCAAGGACCTACGAGGTGAAGGCTACCATCCAGAATGGTGACGGTCAGCTGCTGCCAGGCATGATCTGTCAGGCTTTCACAAACTATATGCAGGGCACCATGGGTGTGTTTGTCCCCGCCAATCTGGTACAGCTCGACGGTGACAACAAGACGTTTGTCTGGGTGGTCAATGGCGGCAAGGCCGTGAAACGTGAGATTACCATCAGCGGTGAGACTGCTCAAGGTGTACAGGTCGGTGGAGGACTCTCTGCCGGTGACCAGCTGATTGTCTCTGGTCAGCAGAAGGTGAGCAACGGCATGAGCGTAGAGATCGTTAAGTAATACTACCGCTACTATGGAAGAGAATAAAGAGAAAAAAATGAGTCTGCAAGAGTGGTCGATGCACTACCGGCAGATCATCATATTGCTCGTGAGCTGCTTAGTGGCTCTGGGTATCTATGGTTTGGCGAACATCAACAAGAATGAGTTCCCCGACTTCACCATCCGTCAGGGTATCGTTGTGGCCGTCTATCCGGGTGTGACTGCCCAGGAGATGGAGGAGCAGGTGACCAAACCGCTGGAGAAATACATCTTTCAATATCGTGAGGTCAAGAAGGAGAAGACCGTCTCTTATTCGAAAGACGGCATGTGTATCATTCAGGTGGAGCTGAACGACGACCTGTACAACAAGGATGAGTTCTGGTCGAAGTTCAAGCACGGCGTACAGGGCTTCCAGTCGAAGTTGCCCAGTGGTGTGCTGGCCATCGTGGTGAACGATGACTTCGGCGACACCTCGGCCCTGCTGTTGGCGATGGAGTCGAAGGATAAGACGTATCGTGAGCTGAACAATTACATGAATACCCTCATCGACTCGCTGCGCATGATTAAGAGTGTGGGTAAGATGAGTGTCTTCGGACTGCAACACGACCAGATCAGTATCTATATCGACAGCGACAAGCTGTCGCACTACGGCATCAGTTACCTGACGATTGCCCAGGTGCTGAGAGGCAAGGGTTTTGTGACGACTGCAGGTCGCGTGAAGAACAATGACTATAAGTCGCCCATCTACGTGGATCATGCCCTTAACAAGATCTACGATGTGGAGAATACGCTGATCTATACAGACGGTCAGGGCAACAACGTGAGACTGAAGGATGTGGCTACCGTGAAGCATGAGTATCCTAAGCAGACCTCCTTTATCACCAGCAACGGAACGAAGTGTCTGCTCCTGTCGGTGGAAATCAAGAAGGGTCAGGATGTGTCGAAGATGGGCGCACAGATCAACGAGAAGCTGGCCAACTTCAAGCAGGATATTCCCAACGACATACAGCTGACTACCATTACCGACCAGAAGAAGGTGGTGGACGATTCGATCGATAACTTCCTGCATGAGTTGCTGATAGCCATCACGACGGTGATTCTGGTGGTGGTTCTCATCATGCCTGTCAAAGTGGCGATGGTGGCAGCCGGTACGATGCCTATTACCATCTTTATCTCGCTGGGCACCTTCTATATGTTCGGCATCGAGCTGAACACCGTGACGCTGGCGGCATTGATTGTGACCTTGGGAATGATTGTGGACGACTCGATCGTGATCATCGACTCTTATATGGAGATGATGGCTGAGGGCAAACCCCGCCTGCAGGCCAGTATCGATGCCACCGTCCACTTCCTGAAGTCGATCTTCACCGCTACGTTGTGTATCTCGGTGACGTTCTTCCCCTTCCTCATCGTGATGACAGGTCAGTTCCACGACTTCCTGCTCTCCTTCCCCTGGGCGATCAGTATCGTGCTCTTCATCTCGATGATCATTGCACAGACGCTGCTGCCTATCCTGCAGTACTTCTTTATCAAGGAGCCCATCGAGGCCGCCAAGCCGAAGAACGGCAAGAAGCCCTTCAACCTGCTTGACGTGATGGACAAGTATTACAAGATCCTGCTGGCCTGGTGCTTCCGCCATCCGTGGGCTACCATCGCGATAGGTGCAGGTGGTTTCATCATCGGTTGCATGATGTTCCTCAAGATACCTCAGAAGATGATGCCTATCGCCGACCGCGATCAGTTTGCCGTAGAGATCTACCTGCCCCTCGGTTCTACCATCGAGCGTACCACAGCCGTGGCCGACTCGCTGGAACACATGATCAGCAAGGACGAGCGCGTGGTGGGTATCGCCTCCTTCAAAGGTTGTGCGTCGCCCCGATTCCATACTTCATACGCGCCTCAGTTTGCGGATGAGAGTTATGCGCAGTTCATCGTCAATACCACCAGCAATGAGGCTACCGTGGAGTTGATCAATGAGTGTACGGAGAAATACAGTAAGATGTTCCCTGAGGCTTATGTGAAGATCAAACAGCTGAGTTTCAGCAGTTGTCCCGTGCCCATCGAGGTGCGCCTGAAGAGCAATGACCTCAGTGAACTGAAAACCTATTCCGACAGCATTGTCCAGATTCTGCGTCAGATGCCGGAGCTGATGCTCGTACGCAGTAATATGCTGGAGCCCTTGGCTACCACCCGTATCAAGATCGATGACGAGAAGGCCAGCCGACTGGGTATCACCAATGAGGATGTGGAACTGCAGATGGCTTTCCGTTATGGTGAGGGCCTCACCGTGAGCACCGCTTGGGAGGGTGACTACGACATGAACGTGAAGCTGAAGACCGAAGATGCCGACCAGGCTACGAAGCAGGATGTGATGGACGAGCTGATACCGATTGGCCTCTCAGCTGCCCTTCCCACTAATATCGACGAATTGAAGAGTGTGGCTAATAGTGGTAGTTTCATACCCAGCATCCCCCTGCGTCAGTTTGCCGAAGTCGTTCCCACCTGGCAGTATGGTCAGATCTGCCATCGTAACGGTCTGCGTACCGTCACGGTGATGGCCGAAGTGGCCCGTGGTCAGAACGATGGCATCGTGACCAAGAAGATCATGGAGCGTCTGGCTGACTTCAAGCTGCCCGAGGGTATGCAGATTGAGTACGGTGGACAGTATGAGGCTGATAACGAGACCGGTCCCCAGATTGCCGGTGCCCTCGTGATGTCTGTCATGATCATCTTCTTCGTGTTGTTGTGGCATTTCAAGAATGTCAGCGAGGCCGTGCTGATCATGGTCTGCCTCACGCTCTGCGTGTTCGGTATGGCTGTCGGTCTGGTGATCCAAGGCGTGGAATTCTCCATGACCAGTGTCTTGGGCTTCGTCTCGCTCATGGGTATCTTGGTGCGCAATGGCGTGATCCTCTTCGACTATGCGGCGGAGGTGAAGGAGCTGGAGAAGCTCTCGCTGAAGGATTCCATCCATGTGGCAGCAGAGCGCCGTATGCGTCCTATCTTCCTGACATCAGCCGCTGCCTCCATGGGTGTGGTTCCGATGATCCTGGGCGGTAGTGCCCTTTGGGTGCCTATGGGTGCCGTCATCTGTTATGGTACACTGATTACCATGTTCTTCATCCTGACCGTGATGCCGATTGCATACTGGAAGGTGATGGGGAAGAGTGAAAAGTAAAAAGTGAATAGTGAAAAGTGAATAGTCAAATGAAAAAGATATTATCCATCATAGTAGGTCTGGCATGCTGCGGTTCGGCTGCAGCCCAGCAGACCTATACCCTCGACCAACTGAAGCAGTTGGCCGTAGAGAACAACTACAACCTCCGCTCTGCCCGTAATGCCATCCAGCAGTCGAAGGAGCAGAAGAGTGAGGCTTTCACGAAGTATTTCCCTCAACTGATGGCAACGGCTGCAGGCATTACCATGAATAAGTACCTGTTGGAGGCCGACCTTAGCTTGCCTGATGGGTTGTCAAAACTGCTTCCGGCTGGCGTCAGTGAGGCATGGCCCACCACGATCGGCTATATGAAAAATGGTGTCATCGGCTCTGTCACTGCCGTACAGCCTGTCTTTATGGGTGGACAGATTATCAATGGCAACAAACTGGCAAAGGTCGGTGTAGAGGCCAGTGAAATCCAACTTGAGAGCTCGGAAGACCAGGTTGAGCTGACCACAGAGCAATACTACTGGCAGGTGGTGTCGATCAAGGAGAAACTGCAGACGCTGAACACCATCCATCAGATGCTGGGGGAGTTGGAGAAAGATGTCAGCAATAGGGTACGCGTGGGAGCCGTGAACCGTAACGATCTGTTGCAGGTCCAGTTACGCAGAGGAGAAGTGGAAAGTATGCAAGTGGAAGCAGAAAACACACTTTCTACCGTCAGTCAGCTCCTGGCACAGCACGTGGGTAAGGCTGATGAGCCTATCGACGTGAGTGTGCCCGATGATCTGAGCAGTATGGGTAAGTCTGGTGAGCCTGCCTTGCCTGCTACGCTTCGCCAAGACCATCAGTCGGCCTTGAATGCCACGCCGCAGTATCGCCTGTTGGAAAAGAATGTGGAAAGTCATCGTCTGCAGCATATGATGAAGGTAGGAAAGAATATGCCTAAGGTGGGTGTCGGCGCCAACTACAACTGGAACAACTTCCTGAACGAATCAGGCCGTGGCACTGGTACGCTCTTTGCCTTCGTTCATATACCCATCAGTGGCTGGTGGGGTGGCTCGCATGCCATCAAGAAGGAAAAACTGGCGCTTGAGGACGCTCGTGAACAGCTGAAAGACAATAGTCAGAAACTCATCATCCGTATGAACAGTGCCTGGGCTGCTGTGGAGACTAGTCACAAGAAACTGCTGATTGCCCACGATGCCGTGGCACAGGCAGAAGAGAATCTGCGACTGAATAAGGACTATTATCGTGTGGGTAGCACCAAAATGAGCGACCTGCTGCTGGCAGAACAGCAGTATCAGCAGGCCTGCGACCGCTATACCGATGCCTACGCCGCCATGCAGACGAAGATGCTGGAGTACCGTCAGGCTACAGGACAGGAATAAGAAGCAGTGAAAAAACTAAAAATAGGCATCGGGTTCGTGATCGTCATCGCGTTGGGCTGTTGGATCGCCTCACGCTGGCATACATGGTTCGTGGAGGAGGACGAGGAGGCTTACGTCGTCTCGTCATCCCCTGTCCATGTGCTACTGACCTTCGGCGATGCCCTGCCATTGTCACGAAATGTGAGTTGGCAGGCTGATAGCGTCCTCCGTCCCTCGTGGCTTGAACTCGTCTGTCTGGCTGACAGCGACACGATCCGTGTGGAGGCTCAGGGCGAGGTGTTCCGCTCACGAGGTGGTCAGGTCCGGATATCTGGTGACACCCTCACGCTGGTTGCCTATGAGGTTTACCACCATTCGCTCTGCGACTCTCTGCAGATCATCAAGGATCAAGACATTACTAAGATCATAGAATAATGAAGATTATGAAAGTAGAATTATTTAAATCAACTGGAAGAATCGCCCGAACGATAGTAGGGGGATTCCTCGTCCTTCTGCTCTCATCGTGTAACAGTGTATTCGACATACACCCCTACGATGTGAACGTACATGGTGAGAAGGACATCAATGCGAAACAGATGAAAATCATCGAGTCGAGGTTTGCCGAAAAGAAGACCCTTCGCGTGGCCTTCATCAGCGATACCCACTTGTGGCTCGCCGATGCCAAAGATCAGGTGGCAGACATCAACAAACGGACTGACATCGACTTCGTGGTTCACTGTGGTGACCTGACGGATACCGCCACCAATGATGAGTTCGAGTGGTCGCGCGACATCCTCTACGGTCTGAATTATCCCTTCGTGGCCCTGATCGGTAATCACGACTTCCTCGGTACGGGTGATCAGACGTATGAGGTGATGTACGGCGCTTTCAATTTCTCGTTCATCGCAGGCCGTGTGAAGTTCATCTGCCTGAACACGAATGCCACAGAGTATGATTATATGGCTGCCGTGCCGAACTTCGACTACATGGAGGAGCAGTTCACAACGGATACCGACAAGTTCGACCGTACTGTCATCATCATGCATGCCGCACCATACAGCGACCAGTTTAATAATAATGTGTGCAAGGCCTTCCGTCGTTACCTCGACTTTGCGCCAGGTCTGATGTGCTGTGTCTATGGTCACGACCATAATGACACCGTATCAGATATCTATGGCGACGGTCTGATGTTCTATGGCATCGACTGTGCCGAGCACCGTAACTATCGTATCATGACTATAACAGAAGACGGCTATGAAATGGAACAGATTCGTTATTAGTACAGCGATGCTGATGTGCACCATGCACATGTCAGCAGCTGATAGCACCTATGTGGCTGCCGTTGACAGCATCAAAATGGTAGATAGTACCAAAGTGGTAGCGGTGCAGGAGAGTAAGTATGAGAAGCATCTGGATCGTAGGGCGAAAGCCTGGGCCTCACTGATTCCGACTCACTTCGTGATTCAGAATGCGGGTAATATGGGTGTCATCTCGCTGGGTGTCGGTTGGAGTTATGGTAAGAACAGGAAATGGGAGACTGAACTGCTTTTCGGTTATATCCCCCGTCATGACTCTTCGCGCGGTAAACTGACGACGACCCTGAAAGGAAACTATATCCCCTGGCGGATCGATCTGAACCCCAGTTCTGCACCTGCGGACACCCATTGGAAATTCGAGCCCCTGACCGTGAGCCTCTATCTGAATACGGTCTATGGTCATGAGTTCTGGAAGTCACAACCCAGTCGTTATCCCGACAAGTACTACGAGTTCATGTCAACCAAGTTCCGTTTGAATCTCGCACTCGGCCAGCGTATCACGCTGAAGATTCCTGAGAATAAGCGTAAGTTGCATAACCGTATTTCATTGTTCTATGAAATCGGCACGTGCGACCTCTATATCCGTTCGCTGTTCCAGGGACAGGATGTGAAGATCGGTGATATCCTGGGTCTCTCCATCGGTATGAAATTCTATATGAAGTAAGGACTTACCGATCCATAAAAAGAAGTGCTGCAGGTCAATCGATCTGCAGCACTTTGCTTTCGGAGGTTTTGTACCGAAGTACCCAGAGCCGGGGTCGAACCGGCACGGGTTGCCCCACTGGTGTTTGAGACCAGCGCGTCTACCGATTCCGCCATCTGGGCGTGTTGTTTTCCGTCGCTGTTTCTCCGAAATCGGCTGCAAAGGTAATATAAAAATTTGAAATACCAAAAGTTTCTGATAAAAAAGTTAAAAATACTTGTGTATATCGTAAAATATGATTACCTTCGCAGACGAAAATGTTTGGACTTAATCCATGGAAGTAACTGAAAAGAATAATTTCTGCGTAATACTCGCAGGTGGCAGGGGCCAGCGACTGTGGCCCGCAAGTAGAAATAACTACCCTAAGCAGTTTATTGACTTCTTCGGAACTGGAAAGACGATGCTTCAGACCACGTATGAACGTTTTGCGAAGATTCTGCCCAAGGAGAATATCTATATATGTTCGTGTAAGGGATATCTGGGTCTGCTGAATGAGCAGTTGCCAGGACTGCCTGAGGAGAATATCCTGTTGGAACCGATTCACCGGAATACGGCTCCCAGTGTGGCGTGGGCCACGATGCGTATCCTGAGGCGCGATCCGCAGGCGAACATTGTGGTGACTCCTTCAGACCAGCTGGTGCTGAACCTCGACTCTTTCTATCACAGTATCAACGTGGGTATCGGCTACGTCACAGAGAACGATGTGCTGCTGGCGATGGGTGTGAAGCCCACACGTCCGGAACCTGGCTATGGCTATATCCAGTTGGGCGACCTGAGCTGCAAGCCCGAGGTGTTTAAAGTAAAGTCGTTTACGGAGAAGCCCGAGCGCGACTTTGCAACGATGTTTATGGAGAGCGGTGAGTTCTACTGGAACACGGGTATCTTCATTGCGAATGCCCGTCACCTGATAGCATCTTTCGAAAAGATCTTCCCATTGGTGCTTCGTAACCTGAAGGTGGAGATGCCCAACTATACTTTGGCAGAGGAGTTGGAGTATGTGGAAAAGAACTACCCTCGCTATCCGAATTTGGCGCTCGACTATGCCATCCTAGAGCAGGCGGAGGGTGTGTTTGTGATGAAGTGCGACTTCGGATGGGCCGACATGGGTACCTGGCACGCCATCTATGAGGCGATGCAGAAGGTGGAGGGTGAGAACGTGGTGCTCGACTCGCAGGTGGAGTTGGAGGACTGCAAGAATAATATCATCAAGCTTCCCAAGGGGCGTCTGGGTGTGATCAGCGGACTCGACGGCTATATTGTTGTGGAGAAAGACAACGTGTTGTTGATCTGTAAGAAGGGTGATTCTTCGGCGTTGGTGAAGAAGTATGCCAACGAGGTACTGATTAAATACGGTGAAGAGTTTGTCTGATCAGACAAACTCTTCACGAATCTTAGCGGCGATTTCCTTGAATTCTTCCTCGGAGAGCTTCAGCTTCTCACGACGGAAATCTACATCCTGTTCCGACTGCATCGGAATGAGGTGGATATGGGCGTGGGGCACTTCGAGACCCAGTACCACCTGGGCCACCTTTTTACAGGGGAAGGCCTTGCCGATGGCCTTGGCCACGCGCTTTGCAAACACCTGATAACGGGCCAGTTCATCATCGTCGAGATCGAAGATGTAATCGACCTCACGACGAGGAATCACCAGTGTGTGACCCTTTACCAGCGGATTAATGTCGAGGAAAGCATAAAATTCCTCGTTCTCTGCACACTTGTAGCTGGGAATCTCACCTGCAGCAATCTTACTGAAGATATCCATATTATCCAACGGTTATTTTATCAATACGCAGTTTGATGGTGCCACGGGGAATCTTTACTTCCACCTCGTCGCCCACCTTGTGGTTCAATAGTCCCTGTGCAATCGGGGTCTTGATAGAGATCTTGCCTTCACGGAGGTTGGCCTCGCTCTCACTGACGATGGTATAGGTCATCTTCGCCTTGTTGGTGAGATTGGTCATCTCAACCTTCGACAGAATCTGTACGGCATCGGTGCTGAGACGGGAGGTATCGACCACTTTAGCTTCGGCAATCGTTACCTTCAGACGGTTGATCTTGTCCTCCAGGTGAGCCTGTGCCTCCTTGGCGGCATCATATTCAGAATTCTCGCTGAGGTCACCTTTTTCACGTGCCTCGGCAATGGCGGCGGAGGCCTTCGGACGCTCCACGCTCTCCAGATGTTTCAGTTCGGCTACCAGTTTGTCGTAGCCTTCTTGTGACATATAAGCCATAATTATTCCATTTTATTGTTTTACTGTTCGTTGCTTCGATAGACAAAAAACAAAAGAATCCCGACGTTTCTGTCGTGTCGGAATCCTTGTTTCTAATATGTCTTATCCTTACTTAATCTGTGTGCAAAGATACGAATTAATTCTGAATCAAACAAATTTTTTCGATAAAAAAAGCAAAACGACGTAGAAGACAATCGCTGAGATCCATCCCGCCATCACGTCGATGACGTAGTGCGCCTGGATATAAACGGTGGCGAAACACATCAGGACGTAGAAGGGCATCATACCCCAGAAGAGGGGTTTGCAGCGTGTGCGCCAGGCGAGAAACATCAGGATGGTGGTGATACCCACATGACTGCTGGGGAAGGCGGCTGTGGGGCGCTCGCCTGCATCGTGCAGACTCTCTACAAGTGAGTAGAAGAAACCGTCGCTCCAGCCAGGTGTGGTGGCTTTCTCCATATGGGTGGAGAAGTAATTGCCCATATCAGGAAACACGCCATTCGCAATTTGGTCGAATCCTGCAGCCAGATAATAATACTGCGGACCCGTGACTGGCAGGATGATAAATATGACGTAATAGATGAAGAAGGCACCGAGGATGATGAACTCCGCACGCAGGAACTGGTCATACCGCTTGAAGAAGTAGAACAGCGTGACGATGGCGATGAGTGGAAAATACGAGGCGTAACCCAGATGCATCAGTTCGCTGAATATAGGGTGCGAAATGGTTTGTGAGAACAACAGGGCAGGCTGACAGCCACAGAGCGATTGCTCATGGGCGGCGAAGAGATGGTCGAGGTTGGGGAAGTGACGGTTGAACTCGAAGGTCTCTGGATACCATATCCCCAGGAGAATCAGCTGTAGGGCGATGCGCGTGAACATCGTGAACCGACAGGGAATCAGACGATAGACCACCCAGAGACCCAGCATCATCATGGCAATGCGGAAGCGTCCCCAGATTATAGGATCGATGTTGTGGATCTTCGTGGACATGAAGAGTGCCAACAGCAATGTTAGCACCATATATCCCAGGATGATCCACTCGATGGCGAGCAGACCTTTGCGGGGTTTCTTTTCTATTTCAAATATCTTAATACTATTCATTTTTGATGTTTCACATCGAGCCCGCTCACGCTCGACAATGCTCAAATGCGATTTGGCATTGTTTTCGCTTAATCGCGGCCTTCACTTCTTACAACCAACGGTTGTCCTTATACCACTTGATGGTTCGTTTCACGCCCTCTTCCAGTTTCACCTGAGGCTCGTAGCCCAATTCTTTGCGGGCAGGGGTGATGTCGCAGCGCCAGTTACGCTGTTTCAGGATATTGTATTTGTCATTGTTCAGGGCCGTTACCTTGCCTGTCATCCGACCAACGTATTCACCGAAGAAAGTGATGATGCGCAGCACCCAGGTGGGGGCAGTGATGCGCAGCCACCAGGGGCGTCCCAGTTCCTCATGGATGAGGTCGCTGAAGGTGCTGCTTTGATACACCTCACCGTCGGAGAGGAAGTATTTCCTACCTGTCATACCCTGCTCTAAGGCGAGGAAGATGGCCTGCACCACATCGGTTACATAGACGAAGGTGATGTCCTGACGTTGGAAGCCCACAGCGAAGTCGATGTGCTGTTTGATGCTCTTTGCCATCATGAAGTAATCCTTCTCACGAGGGCCATAGACACCTGTGGGACGTAATATTATATAAGGTAGGCGTGTGCCTAAGGAGTCGAGATACTGTTCGGTAGCCAGTTTGCTGCGTCCGTACTCGGTATTCGGCTGTGGTGTGTCGTCCTCACGGATCTCGTCATAGGGCATCTTTTCTTTGATGGCACCAAAGACGCTGAGGCTGCTTACGAAGACGAAACGTTTCAGGGGCATCTCTAACTCCAACAGTGCCTCCACCAGATGCTTGGTACCCTCCGTGTTGATGCGGTGGAAGTCGGCCTTGTTCAGACACTTCGTCACCCCAGCCGCATGTACCACATAGTCGAACTGCTGATCGCGCAGCTGTTCCACCAACTGTGTTTTTGACGAGAGGTTGAGTTCTATGAAGTGGATACGCTCGTCCTGCAGGAACGCCCGAGAGCTGCTCTTACGTACAGCAGCCCATGTCTCGAAGCCCCGTTTGAGGGCCTCCTCCACGATAAACGAGCCGATAAATCCGCTTGCACCAGTGATTAATATCTTCATTTTGTTAAATTTTGGGTGCAAAGGTACGAAACTTTTCACTTTAAACTTTTAACTTTTCACTTTTTTTTGTATCTTTGCCCCAAAGAAATCAAAAAACTAAGTCTATGGGAAAGAAGAAAGGTGGAAAACGTTTGGGAAAGAAGCAGGTCACCGAACTGCTGCAGAATCTATTCCAGCATCATCCGAACGAGACGTTCTCGTTCAAGCAGATTTTCAAAGCACTCAAGTTTGATACTCATCCATTGAAGATGCTCGCCATCGACACGATGGAGGAAATGGCGTGGGACGACTTCCTCTCGAAGGTGAGCGATACGTCTTACCGTCTGAACCTGAAGACCCAGGTGCAGGAGGGTGTGTTCCGTCGTAAGGCGAATGGCCGTAACTCGTTCCTGCCCGACGATGGTGGTACGCCAGTGTTTGTGGCAGAGCGTAACTCGATGTCGGCGATGGACGGTGATCGCGTGAAGGTGTCGTATATGGCGCGTCGTGACAAGCATATCAAGGAGGCGATGGTGATTGAGATCGTGCATCGTGCTCACGACCAGATTGTAGGTCGTCTGCGGGTGGAGAAGGATATGGCTTTCCTGGTGCCGCAGGACTCTACCTTCGTGCATGATATCATCATTCCGAAGCGCAAGCTGAAGGGTGGTAAGACGGATGACAAGGCTGTGGTGAAGGTGGTACAGTGGCCTGACAACGAGCATAAGAACATCATCGGATCGGTGGTGGATATCCTTGGTAAGACGGGTGAGAACAATGCCGAAATGCATGCCATCCTTGCGCAGTATAACTTGCCGTATAAGTATCCGAAGAATGTGGAGGAGGCCGCTGAGAAGATCGATCCAGGCATCACGCCCGATGAGATAGCCCGCCGTGAGGATATGCGTGATGTGTTCACCTGTACCATTGACCCCAAGGATGCCAAGGACTTCGACGATGCCCTCTCGATCCAAAAGTTGGAGAGTGGCCTGTGGGAAGTGGGCGTGCATATCGCCGATGTCTCACACTATGTGAAGGAAGGCTCCGTGATTGACAAAGAGGCCTATAACCGTGCGACGAGTATCTACCTCGTTGATCGCACCATCCCGATGCTGCCAGAGCGCCTCTGTAACTTCATCTGCTCACTCCGTCCTGATGAGGAGAAACTCTGTTACAGTGTGATCTTCCAGCTCGACGATGAGGCGAACATCAAGAAATGGCACCTGGCTCATACGGTGATCAAGAGTAATCGTCGTTATGCCTATGAGGAGGTGCAGCAGATCCTGGAGGACAATGGTGTGAAGGATGGCACAGGTGAGCCTGCGCCCCCTGCCACGAAGAAGAATCCCTATAAGGGTGAGAATGCCGAACAGCTCATTAAACTCGATGCCCTCGCCAAGAAACTGCGTGCCGCCCGTTTCAAGAACGGTTCTGTGAAGTTCGACCGTGAGGAACTGCATTTCGATATCGACGAGACAGGCAAGCCCGTTAAAGCCTACTTCAAGGTGTCGAAAGATGCCAACAAACTCATCGAGGAGTTTATGTTGCTGGCCAATAAGACTGTTGCAGAGTCGATCGGTCGCGTGAAGAAGGGTGGGAAGGCGAAGACGTTGCCTTACCGTATTCACGACCAACCCGATCCTGCGAAACTCGAGAACCTGCGCCAGTTCGTGTCGAAGTTTGGTTACAAGGTGAAGACCAGCGGTACGAAGGGTGCCATCACCAAGTCACTCAACGCGCTAATGGCTGATGCCGAGGGTACCCGTGAGCAGAACGCTATCGAGACAGTGGCCCTGCGTGCAATGATGAAGGCGAAGTACAGTGTGCATAACATCGGACACTATGGTCTGGCGTTCGACTACTATACCCACTTCACCTCACCCATCCGTCGTTATCCCGATACGATGGTGCACCGTCTGCTGACGAAATATCAGGCAGGTGGTCGTTCTGCCAACAAGGAAAAGTATGAGGAGTACTGCGAGCATTGCTCAGATATGGAACAGGTCAGCCAGAATGCCGAACGCGACTCGATCAAATATAAGATGGTGGAGTTTATGGCTGATAAGATCGGCAACACCTACGATGCCCATATCAGTGGTATGACGTCCTACGGTATCTATGCCCAGATCGACGAGACCCACTGTGAGGGTATGATCCCCATCCGTGACCTGGGTGACGACTACTACGACTTCGACGAGAAGAACTTCATGATCGTAGGTCGCCGTCATCACACGAAGTACCAGTTGGGCGATCCCATCCGCATCCAGGTGGCCCGCGCCAACCTCGAGCGCAAGCAGCTCGACTTCACTTTGGCAGAAGATTGAGGTGACTCTCTCGCGTTCCTATTATTATTTCGCACGCGAGGAAATGTTAAAAATCATACTTGTACTAAAGAAATTCCGATTTTCTCTTGGAGGGAATCGGTTTTTTTTCATATATTTGCACCCGCAAATAAAAACACAAGCTCTTTGACTTACTGGATCTTACTGGACATCGCCAAAAGGCCTTGTCCAAAACTCACTTGCGCCCTTTTTATAGGGCATACTAATACTAATTTTTTATCCTTAATCTTTTTATATATGCAGAAAGATTTGAAAACACAGTCTGATGACGATTTTGAAAAACTTCTCCAGGACTTCATCGATGGAGCACTTGACAGTACCGAAGATGACGATAACCTGGAAACCTCTGACAATCTGAAAGAGCCCAAAGAAGGCGAGCTGCCCTTTCCGAAAGAGACGGACGATCGAGTGGCTCAGATCAAGCTCAACGATAACCAGGAAAAGCACAAATGCATGGATGACATCGCTTCCGTTGACCTGAAACTGATGTCTGATGCTGACCATTACTCCGATGCTGCGATGAGGGTTATCCTCAAGGGCAAACCTGGCGCCTCCCTTCGTCCGCATCGTTTCTCTTGTTACTTTTATACAGCCGACTATTATCCTGTCTGCGAAGGCGAACAGGTGGAGAAGATCAGAAACGGTCGTCGCCGTGAGCTGATTCTCAACATTCCCTGCGATTGGATATGGATTCCCGGCAAGTATATCCTGATGATACGCGATGACTTGGATTGTCTGTCAGTCATGCGTATAGACTTCTCCCTCGACGAACGACTGGTAGTTACCTTGGAATCTCAGAAAAGCCCTGGACCTATCTCGTTCGAAAATACGCTTGCTTCCTGTCTCCAATGCGACAACGAGAACTGGACTTGCGTGTCGCGCACACCTGGTGCTTTCCAAATGAGACATCGTGCTATCCTTAGTACCCAGATGGCGCTTTTCAACGAGTATCGGAAGGAAGATGGTAATGGCGAATTGAGATTCTGTAAGAACCTATTGGTGGCGATGAACAATCCTACGGTAGATTTCTTAGGTAAGTTGGCAATGTTGATTGATTCTGACTATAGTTTCAAGTTCATCGACTGCGCCACGCTCTACGACCTCTCTTGTAATAACCCCTATGAGCCTTTGCAGGAGGCGCTTTGCGTTACAACGATGAAGCTTCTTTGCCTCACCCGTATTCAGGAACTTTTGGCCCCCACAGGTAAGGTTATCCTAAGGAAGATTATTGATGAGTTACGTCTTTCTGGAGGTAAAATGCTTCTCTGGCTCTGTGGTACGCGCCGGGAGATCGAAGCAATCCTCAACCTCGCTCCCTCACTGAAACAGTACTATCAGGCAGACAGTTGGGTGGAACAGCAGTCCAGCACGCCTTACGAACTTGTTCAGGCCTTCTATGCTCGGATGGAGGAAGAGAACCTTGAACTCAGTTTGCAGACTAAAGACCATCTCGCACGCGCCATCATCGAAGGTTGTGAGAAAGGTGCTATCACCAGTTGGTCATCTTTCGAGGTCGACCAGTTCGTTGAGAAAGAGATCCTTCCTCGTTTTTTCAGACGTGTCCTTTTGTCTGAGAAGGATGGCATTCAGGCGTTGCTTGATGAGGAGGATATCCCATTCGACAAGCTCACCGATGCCACCTCTACCTATGAGCAGAGCATCAGCGAACTCAATGCGATGGTGGGACTTGAAGGGGTGAAACAAGGCATTCGCACGATGGCTAATCAGAGCCGGCTCTTCTTGGAACGCAGGAAACGAGGTCTGAACACCAGCGGAGAATTGTCTTACCACTCTATCTTCACGGGTAACCCTGGTACTGGCAAAACCACCGTCGCCCGTCAGCTTGGAAAGATCTATCATGCCCTCGGACTCCTCTCCAAAGGTGAAGTCATCTCCGTCGATCGCACCCGACTGGTGGGCCAGTATATCGGACAGACAGAGGATAACATGAAGTTGATCCTCGAAGAAGCCAAGGGCAATGTGCTCTTCATCGATGAGGCTTATACGCTGGTCACTTGTGCCGATGACAAGAAAGACTTCGGACGTCGTGTGCTTGATTCGCTGCTCACCGTACTCACCCAACCCAATCCTGACATGCTGATCGTCTTTGCGGGCTATGAGAATGAGATGCAGGCGATGCTTTCCACAAACGTTGGACTTGCGGGGCGTTTCCCTTATCGCTACCACTTTGACGACTATTCGGCAGAGCAGCTGATGGAAATAGCCCGTCGTCTCTTCGATCATGATGACTATCTGCTCACATCTGAGGCTGCTCAAGAGTTGCAGAATACCATCACTCAGACGGTTGCCCAGAAACCAGCCAACTTCGGCAATGCCCGTTGGGTAGAGCAGTTCGTCCGCAATGGTATCATCCCTGCGATGGCAGACCGCATTTTCTCTTCTGGCAGCAACGATTTCCAGCATATTGAAGTGGCTGACATCGTGAAAGCCTATAAAAAGTTTAATCCTAAAGTCATCGAGCTGAAGCCTGCCCGTCACATTGTGTCAGGCTTCAGCGCCTGATGGCGAAACAATAGAAACATGAGAAAACGTATTCCTTATCGGGTGTGCAACTGCACACCCGATGGTAAAGTAACCCATCTTGAAGCCCGTCTGCTCCGTCAGATGGTGAACCGTGAAATCCACCCCATCCGTTGTGCTGAAAACTGTCGTCGAAAATGTCAGAAAGCACAACGCCTGGGTGACCTCTGTGCCGAGACAGGGCATTTCCTGTGGGCACTCAAAGTTTGGAACTTGGGTCTCTCTGAGATCTGTATGAAAGATTACGATGAATGGCGCTTAGTTCATTTTAATACCGATGTTGTCACGCTCGACGATGTCATTTCCGAAGAGGATGCCGTGAACCTTGGTCGCCGTATGGATTGCCTTTGGCGCCTGCTCGGCTATCCCGAAGAAGCCTACCATGAACGCAAAGCCGAAGCCGAATACGACTTCCTCTATTTAGAAAAATACGATTGTGATAGAAATGAGTAGTAAATGATGAAACACAGTTTAAAAATACGCCCTGAATACTTTGACGCCATCGTTTCAGGGAAAAAGACCTTCGAAGTAAGGTTCAACGATCGAGATTATCAAGTTGATGACATTCTGCTTTTGCAGGAATGGGTTGACGGACAATACACCGGTAGGTCGCTGGAAGCCAAAGTAACCTACCTTTTAGACAACCCCCACTATTGCAAAGAAGGATATGTCATTATGGCAATTAACCGTTTATTAAGATGAAAAAGAATACAATGAAACCATTATCTCCAGAGTTGGAACAGCAGTTTATTGAAAAGCTGAATCTACATCAGCAGTTCCTCCAACAGGAACGCGATGTCGAGCGTGACTGGAATGAGATAACCTCTGTTTGTCTCACGCTCCAGTTTCCAGGAATTGATGCTGTGATTGGTAAGGCTCAGATAGATCTGATAGGCGGGGAGAAATCTTTCTTTAAGTTGGATCGCTTCAATGCCTCCCTCTATGCTGCAGATTCCACATTGATGGCTGACACAAAGACTGCCCAACTCTCTTATGGCGCATGCGATGGTCCTTGTATCGAGTTCCCGTTTTGGTATCAGGGATAAATCTCATTTATGCCATCTTTTGAATTGACGCAAATATCAGTCAATGCCTTATGTAGCTTTCTTGGTTTGGTGAGAATATCATGATCATAGAAAATAATATCCATATTACCTGCTATTAGCTTAAAGGTATTATCCTTATCATTCTTAAACGAGAAGATGTATGAATAGCAGGAAACGCCCAACAATGCTTCCTTGATGGCACAAGCCTTATAGACAATCTCGTTGAAAAGTCGTTCTGTCTTCACACCCGTTTTGCATTCTATCACAAAGAGCTTATTGCCCTTTGTAAAGACCACATCCAGTTCATTGTCATGTCTGACGCCAACCCTTGAAATCTTGATACCAATAGCAATATCTTGTGGTTTCACATACTTCTTCACCAGATAATATACATACTCCTCAAACCAGCCTCCCGTCAGATACTCCAGTTCCAATTTGTTTATAAATCCAGCCTGCCGAGGCACGAACCGAATCTCATAAAGGAACCTTGACAGACCAGGGATGGCAGGCCCATCACCATCTCCAGTCGTTTCTACAGCAGAAATTTTGATACGGTTTCTTTTTCGATAATCATTACGAAGCATCTCCAAAATCTTGTAATCCCCATCACTCAGCCTGTTTTGAGAGAACAATCTATACAGATACTCGGATGCCTCTTTTGAACGTGTCGGTACATGATGATACCTGTCCAGATCATGCCTTATCTCATGGGCTCTCAGATATTCTGCGACGGTCATCCGATGACGTATGGGAAAGAAATAGTCATCGTTATTAAAGATGCTATCATCAAATGCAGACTTCACAATCAGGTTCTCTTCCACCTGCACATAAAAGAACTCCGACTTAAACCGCTCGAACACTTGCTGAACAGCCAAAGCCATATAACGGGTTCCACCAGCCAGATTCACGCAGTAATTCACATCAGGATTAAGGAAGCTCAACACTGTACGGCAAATCTTCTCGTAGGTAAACTCATCCATATTGTGTTTCAGCACGATTTCCTCAATATGCGTAGCAGGCACATTAAACAAATCCGACAAAGCATCCAGATCATCCTCAGTATCCTTGGCAGAGATATACATTAAACTATCTCCCGCCTCATATTTCTCTTTGATAAAGAGATAGGCAGGTATGGGGTTATCCTCTGTGATAATGTTTACTAATGTCTTTGACATAACCAATCTATCAACTCAATATGAAACCTACTTTCCCTTTTCTCTTATCCCACTTGAAATGGGCCACATCTGCATTAATGACAGAATGGGCACCACCAGTTCTCACGATACGAAGTTGGGCAATATGGGCTACTGTCTGTGTCAGATGAAAGATTGTTCGTGAATTAACAGGTGATTCTTTTGTCTCACTTGCCTTAATATTTTCGACATACTTGAAGATCTTGGCCTTTGCCCCAGGTTTCATGTCTAGCTGATAATCCCGTTTCAACAACGATGTCAGGATCTCGACTAACTCTTCTGGTGTAAAATCATTGAAGATGATGGTATTGCCATACGAGGCGATACCATTATATGCCAGATTCTGAGCGATGGCGTCTTCATCGGCTTTGATCTGTCCAAACACCAATGCGGTCGTCTGCTCAAGCTCTCTTAGTTTGTTGACGATCCACATCCTGAGATGACTCAGATTGATCTTATTGTCATTGGGAGCATCCATATCCAGGAACAATAGTCCGTCCTTGGCGTCTTTGATGGATCTTTCCAGTACCAGATACCCATCGTTACCTGTCAGCTCGTCAGCATTCACACATACGGTCTGACCTCGTTTCAGAATACCAAGTCCCTGCAATATTCCACCCAGTATCTCTGCCACAGTGCCCTTGCCTGTCCCCGTCCTACCGATAAAGTCCCAACACAGGCTTTGAGGCGACACCTTCAAAGTGCCTTGCTGATGTCTTAGTCTGGAGATATCCACGAAGTCATGCAGTGCCTGTTTGGCGTTTTGCAGACTAATCAGGTCATCAAGTCTTTCGAGCGACTCTGTCAGGATGGTCTCATCCAACTCCTTCGGCTTAAACTCATGAGTGACAACATCCGGCACATCGCAGGCTTCAATAGTGGTCATCTCCTTGATGCTGATCTTTTCTACAGGTTTTGCCAACAATCTATGACTCAAAGATGGGATGATATGCGTTGTGATAAGGCGAGTAACGAAGCGCCCGTTTCCAAAATGCTCATCCTTGTGGTCATACTCATTAATAATATATTTAGCCAGTTTTCTTTCCGCCTCAGGTGTCATGGTGTACTGTTCTCTCTCAAGAACCATCTTGCCGATCTGCATCAGTTCCTTTGGCGTATAATCCTCAAAGTGGAATACGTATGGGAATCGGCTCTTCATACCAGGATTCGCCTCCAGCATCCTGTCCATCTCATCGGTATAACCCGCAAGGATCACAATCATATCCGTATCGTCAGCACTCAGATAGGTCAGCAGCGTCTCAATGACACGCATACCATAGTCTTTCCTGTCGGATGCCTCCACGAAAAGGTTATAAGCCTCATCGATAAACAGCACGCCACCACTGGCACTATTGATGGCGTTCTTGGTGTTCTTCTCAGTAGCGCCGATCCATTCACTCACGAGTTTAGTGCGTTCTGTCACTACCACATGACCTGATGACAGCACGCCAATACTATGATAGATCTCACCGATATACTTGGCAATCGTGGTCTTTCCCGTACCAGGATTGCCAGTGAACACCATGTGCATGGGAGGATTCCTGTTAAACATGCCCTTGGTTGCTCTCAACTTATTCAGTTTAACGAGAGCCGTATGATCCAGTATCTGCTTTTTCACATGCTCCAGTCCCACAAGCGATTTCAGCCTGTTAATGGCCGACTCTGTGTCAGGCTGTTGGAAAACAGGCAGGTCCTCAGGCATGATCGTGCACAAGTCCATCTGTTCTGGTGGCATATCCTGCTTCATCACCCTTTCCGACATCTTGGGAAGAATCTCCTTTTCAAAGATATCCTGCAGGAAATAGATATTCCTGAAGTTTGCGCCACGCAATTTATAGGATAATTCCAGATATTCCTTGAAAGCTGTTTCCGCATCAGGATCAAACAGATAGTTCCTGCAATTCATGTACTCCATCATGTATTGAAGCAAAGCCTCAGGCTTCAAGTCATCAAAATGGAAGATATTAGAGAAGCAAGTACGCGCTTGCTCATTTCCTTTCACTAATTCCAAAAGCTGACTTCGTTTGCCAGTCAGGACAACAAGGATATTACTCTTTTCTGACATCATACTACACAGCTCTTCGATGCCAGTCTTGGGATTCACATTACCTCTTGTAGCTAACTGCTCAGCATTTTTGATATGCAACAAGATGTTGTTTTCCTGGATCTCTGCAAAAGCCCCTCCAAACCCATCATTGGCATCAAACATCGTCGTAGCATCCATCGTAACATAGCGTTCCAGCTCTGCAACGCTTGCCACTCTATTAAAGATATCTATGACGGCATCCTCCTTGCCGACGCCGTCATTACCAGTTATCACATAATGCTGATGATTAGTGGTAGCACCTAATTCGCAATAGATTCTTGCACGATGAAATTTTCCCTTATTGTCTAAGGCTCTCAAATGCTCCTTAAAATCATCTGGCGCAAAGGTTGTAAGATTCATCATATTGTCAGCAGATATTTTTTGCAAAGATAAGGAATTATCTGATAAAAATTGCATAATCTCAGGAAAAATTGTATTTTTGCAACATGAACATGAACAAAGATGCTGCAAAACAATATCTTGAAGCCAGAAAGGCCATCAGAGGTGGAAAAGATCCTATGGCTTTTCTGAAACTTGGCAGTTTGTATGCCCAAGGCATTGGAACCTCTGAAAACCACGTACTTGCCAATTACTTCTATGAGAAAGCCCTTTACATGGGCAGCAAGGAGGCAGAAAGCTATATTAGGCATGAATATGATACAGGCATGAGGAACATCGCAACAGAATTCATTCATGCCGTCAATATGGCTGACAGCATTGACGATATCCCACCTGCGAAGATGGACCGATTCAGAAAGCAAATAGAGATAGAAAGGACAAAGAAGAACTACGGCATCCTTTCAAGACTACGTGAAGACTTACATTTATTCTATCCCGACTACGATCATAAGAAAGCCTTCGATGACATTCTCAACAATCGCGACACTGTAAATGCGGATATTTGCTATGCCCTAAGCACTATCGACAATTTCTTGGATATCAATACTGACCTCATTGAAAGTATGCTGTCTCAGTTGTATGTGCCTATCACCCAAGACACAGACCTGTTTAAAAGAATCTTAGATAGCGAGAACATGGACCTGTTGGATAGCGACGTAAGAGAACTCCTTCAGTGCCTGGTTAACTTTACCCATAGTTATGATATGATCTGTAAGAAATATGAGGTGGACAAAAAGGAGATCACTCCTGTATCTGCACATGATATGTTCCCGTTTTTCAATGCACCGCTTCTGTCTTTATTGAGAAGACAGGCATTCAGATGTATCTTGTCCATCAAAGATCTTGGTTCTTATATGGATGATTACCTAGACCATTTAGGCAATGACGAGCATTTACTGAACATCTGCGAGATCCCTGACGATAAAGATATACAGTTGCTCCTCATCTCATATGTTGAACTGAACATCGACATCAACAACCAACAGGCCGAATATCTGTCATTATTGCATTCATTCAGGAATCATGATATGGATGCACTTGCCCAACGCCTAAATATATTCGTGAAGAAGCTGACTGATGCCAACATGGAACATCAGTTGCCCGAATTCACCCCCGACACCCTTCCGCCCATAGTCTTACCATAGGGAGAATCAAATAATTGTAGGGTTGGAAAGCACTATTCTTCTTCAAGAAGATCAATGGCATAATCAAGGACAACAAGGTCATCTACATAGCCAATACCAGGGATGTCGTCATGGATCAGATCCTCCTCATCAAAGAGGTAGGTGAGGGCCCACTGAGCGAGTTCCCTTCTATCGGTATCTGCGTCATTCTTCAGGATGGAATATAAAATCGTTGCTTTTTCCTTTAACTCTGGATAAGAGGGATCGTCTATGGGATGATTCATGAACTTCTGATATAAACCATCCAATTCCTCTTCGGGCATACAACATCCCATAATCTGGTCCATGGCCTCATTGAAGGCCTCTTCAGATACGGGCTCCTCAATGAGATCCTCATAAGAATCAATGTTATCCTCATCAACGTCTTTCTGGATGGATGCACAGAGACTCAGGAAAGGACTAATTGGGGCCACCTCGTCACCTAAGCATATAAGTCCTTGAATAAAACCTGCTAATGACAGATTTATCGCCGAACGCATGATGGTCGCAATCTCTCCGTCTGTTAGATCATATTTTCCAGAGCCTAGGCTTCTTAACACCTTTTGAGCCAACTCCGACGGGATGTCTTCCCCTTGCTCGAGAACCAACAAGAGGATAATTGGAGCTACGTGATAGGCCTTATGGAAGGTTTCTTTATCAAAGATGGCACTTCCCCTATACCCACCTATCATCTTTTGCGCTCTTATCATCGTCAGTTCAAAGGTCTTACAGAATTGAGCTGTAGCATGAGCAACTACCCCGAAAGGTGTTTTCATAAGCAGAGACTCTCCAAGAAGAGCTACGCCTTCAGCCCTGTAATGATCAAAAACCTGCAGCGTATTGAGAAGAGCGATGTGAGCATTCTGCCCATCATAATTAAATCTATCTGCATCCTCATAGATATCATCCTCAACATCCTCAAAGATCTCACGATTACTCTTGAGCATATATTGGTCTGCCGCATGGAACATCTCATGAATTACCGTACTCTTCAACAACTCGCTATCACTTTGCTCGAGAATGGTTTTAACCGTAATCTCTCGTATGGTAAAGAAGGATGAACCACCACGACTCATTTCCACATTGAAACTGGCCAGTCTGGCCGCACTTTCTCCTTTCATCTCTTCGCGGTCACTGATGGCCATGTTGACGGTGATGCTCTCTGGCAAAGGTTTGCCCAAGACATCCTGAAACACCTTGGTTGCCGTCTCCCTAAATTGAGCACGGATAGCCTGCTTGGCGCTTTGCCTTTGCTCCTTTGAATAACCGTCCATCATCAAAACGGAATCAAGTCCCTGGTTATCTCTAATGAATATGTTCATAGCCCTATAATATATATAGATTTACAACTCTGTCATTTGCTTTTCGCCAGTAAATATCATTTGAATAAAGATTCCCCAGAACATTGCTATAAAAGAAAACATGATTAAAAAGTCACGCATAATAAAAATATCATGGCCACTATTCATTATTTTAATTTTTTCTACTATAGAATGGCTCTGTTTCTTGTGTGTAACATATTGAAGTCCTGCTACTTTCCCCTTATCCGCCCCTGCATGTAAGATTCTTGAATAATCTATATCACTTGCTCCTTTGGAGTATACATATTCATCATAATACTGCTCCATATACGCCCCTCTTTCCAAGTATTTCTCTCCTACGAAGTTTATCACAAATACTCCAATAATCAAGGATGTAACATAACTAATAAGTAAAAATTCCAAACTTCTATATATTTTCCTTAATGAACCACATGAAGGCATAATACGATTTATCTCGTACATGATGAATATAAAAACGATAATGGAAATTGCCAATGCGGTATACCATGCAGGGAGCTGATCAAAAAAAGACACATATATATCAAATCCCATAGACATTGTTAGCCATGCCGCGGTAATGGCTGCAACTAATCTTGGAAAAAGAAGATGCAGATTCGAGATCAAATGAATTGATGGCCAAAACTTTAATCTTTTATTTACAACATACAACAAGAAAACAAAAGATAGAATTAAAGAAAGCATAACTGCTATTACTTCTTTCTTTGACTCAAACAGCATATATAATAGAGAAACGAATGTTAAAACATAAAAAACATTAGCAACAAACCGTTTCCATGTTAATTTGATTCTAACCCTTTGTAATGTGTTGCTATTTTTCAATTTAAAATTGACTTTCTTAGAAAAAACATCTTTCCACCGATTAATAATTAATGCAATATCGTCTTCTGACAAGATAATATTATGTATAAGAATTAGACAAAGTAAAAAAAAGGCCGGTAAAATTAGAATGTCTTTACAACTCCTCGTGAATCCGCTAATTCTGGTAATCCATTCATTCCATCCAAACATGGAAAAGAGAAAAAACGTTGTTACTAATAAAAAAGCGATATTTGACCATTTAAAAAAATGCAAATGCATGACATCGTTGAAATCATATCGTTTAAGAAACCACCTTGATATTTTTTCACGATTGTCATCACGTGTTTTTGACATCTGAAATAGCGAAGGAGAATACTCCTTCTGGTATTCTACATCCAAATACTCAATAAGGGTATCAGCATTGCAGATATGCCCTTCTCCGGTTTTATCCTTCATTGTAAAACAGACACGTCTCATTTCTTCTTCTGGCTCAGCAAACCAAGAAGGCCATTGTTTGAAACTATAGTATTCGAAGATGTCGCGAAGAAGATCATGTCTCCCAGGATTTTTATGCTCAAAATCTTTCTCCGCCTGTGGATTCATAATGTCTTGAATCCACAAATCCTCTGCTTTTATCAATTCGTTTGCATACAATGATGCAATGTTTTTTTTACCTTTCTCTATTCTTTCTTTATTATGTTTCTTTGAAATGGTTTCATCCACTCGATCATTGTCCTCAATTGCTTTGCTGGTGATTTTCCTATAATAATAATACTCACATTTATGCATCAAGGCAGAGAAATAGAAATCCGACATTAACCCAGAATACATCTTTTGATAATGCACACTATTCTGGAAAACATCAGAGTGTTTCAAGTCAAACATAAAATCGAGAAGAAGTTTCCTAAGAAATCCTATAATATGTTCTCCTTCATCATTATCATATATATCAATTATCCCCTTCTTATACAAGTCCATGAGCCAAAGAGTTGAATAAGACGCTGTATCATCTGAAACTTTTCGAAGTTCGACATAAAGTTGATTCTCCAGCCTATTTCCTTCTATTCTAGATTTATTATGAATTATTGGTGGATAGCGTTTTCTTATTAGTTGTTCAAGATATCTCCCCCCCATACTTGTGTTTATATCAACTACTTGGGGAAATGTTGTTATATATATTTTTTTTAATGTCTGAGATAATTTGCCTGTTATAATGTCAGTAAATGGTAATTCTAGAATAACTTCTTCCATATGAGCCAACCCCACATCAGTAAGACCTCTATTACCGACCTTTGCTAATGATTTCTCATTCAAATCATTTATATCATATGCATATCGCGGAAAATCATTACTATAAATGTTTCTTTTATCCTCATCTGTAAGTAAAACCTTCTCAGAACCAAGTAGTATACTTCCCAGTTTTTCTTTCTTTTCGAGTTTATATGCTCCATAATGCAGTCGAAATAAAACCGAGTCCGAGGTAACGGTCACACTAATAGGATATTTGGGCGACATCGGATTATCTACAGAAGGGCCAAAATATGCAGGCAGGTCAACATAGTCATATATGGCAACTCCATCTACTACCTTCGATATACTTTGATTTAATCTAAAATACCGTCCGTAATTCATTGTTGCTGAGATTTCAGTTTTATAATATAATCTTCGATGTTCTTACACAATTGTCTAAATTCGTTTATACTTACGCCATCCAATTGCTTTTCAAACAGAGCTTTGAAGTAGATATACTCTTCCCACATCTCCGGCCATTGACGAACAGTTCCAAACGCGGTTATATGGACTAGTTGGGTTAGGTGTTCCAACAATCCACCCAGGTTAACTTTGTTTTGAATAAAATTAGTCATTAGAACAGAACCTCTGGTGTTGAACACATTTGCATTCTGACCAAATGGAATCTCTACATCTTTAAGAATACTGCGATAATGATATTGTAGACTCAGAACCTTTTGATAATTTTCATTCGCTCTCTTTCTAACGGAGAGACCTTTCGTATCATCCTCCTTAGGATATATTTTACCTACCAGTTTAAATATTTCCTCAGATGACAAATTTAAAATGCCAGAATCATCCAAACGTTTTTCCATTAACTTAATTAGATTGTAAAGAAAAAGTTGTGGGGTGTTCGTGGGACATGCGCCTATATTGATATACCAATAATTCTCACTCTGATTCAATCCTTCTGCTAAAAGACGTTCATGTATTGCAGATGGATAAGCAGAGATAAACATAAAGAAGAACTTCCCCTTTGGACCTACCAAATAACTATTTCGACATTTCTTATCAGAAATCTCTTCCAACAACTGATAGCTATAATGATTTATATAATTATTATTTTGTTCTTCTAGCAATAAATAATCCAATAGAATTATGTCATATTCTTTCTTTTTTAATGCAGTCCTTGCATTATCTAAAGTGTCTGCATATTCTATCAAAATATTGGTGTCTTTATCGACCATCGTTTTCTCTGCATCAAATGGTCTTTCTTTAATAGAGAAATTCGTCAATTTTCTACAAATATCGTCTTCTTTATTAAATATTTCATTTATCCAATACCTTACTATCTTTAATTTGTTATCCCACCGATCCTTTTTTACCTCATTAAATGGAGCCATGGGGTTATTTGCCTTATCATCAACTAATAATATCCGCCATTTATGATTCTTTATATTAATTAATGTTTGATTATCTCGAATAAATTCATTTTCTATCATTTGCTCAACAATTGTTTCTGAATGAAAAACAAAAGGAGAAACATTGTCAGCATGTCCACTTTTTGTTCCAGGGAATTTTAATAAATATGCATCTCTAGTCATTCTTGCATTTAACTCTGCATATTCTTTAGCGACAACAATTTCATATATTTTGTGATTAATATTTGTTGTAATCCTTGTCAATGTATTAATTAATTTTGTTTGATCAATAAAAATTCCATTACTTTTGTCATATTTAATAAAGTAGTTCCATATTGAACTATCCATAATTGCAGCATACCTGTTATTTGCTACTTCTTCATCTAAAAAATGGTTTTTACAGAAATGAACTATCGGATAATAATTATTAATATTGTCTATAAAACAATCTTGACCAAATAAATAGCGTTTTTTGTATAATGGTCCTATTGCATCATCTGTTAAATTGATAGGCTTGTGGAGCAATATATAAAACAAATACCTACCTTCTAAATTGGGCGCAGATATTTTTCTACCATTAAGAGTATTTGTGATTGCCAATAGAAGCTCTTGACAATCCTTATAATAGTCCAAATCATTTCCATAATCCGAAATGAGACAATCATTTTCGTTTATTTGGATATAACCAGCTCTATCAATATGGTACACAAAAGAAATCATCTCAAATATTGTTAGCAATTAAACATTTTTCTTCTATTTTCCATCTTCTCACAAAATTGTTGTAAGATGTCCATAGGTAGATCGTCCTTTGACAACTTTTCTGTGATGAGAGGATATACTACAGACTTTCTAGGTTCCATCTTGTGTTTATACCCATAAATATTTTCATATACAATCTTATTGTCATTTATTAACTTTTGCAAAATGCTTGTATTCTCAATTTCATTAATGGAAACATGCCTTTCCTTTTCCGACTCAGAAATATCCATGTCATGAACTACGATATAAATATCATTGGCGTTAAAATCATCTTGTAAGTCTTCTAATACCATGCCTATAATAATCCCCAAATAATTTTGTCTTTCTCTTAACTGGAGATAATCATCCCCTTCCTCATAAAAAGTGGAAGGAATGCAGGGCATTACATAAATCAAATCACTATTATTTATTGCTCGTCTAAGCAGTTTTAAATCTGCTGATTCATGCTCACTCCAAAATTTTTGAGACACACTTTCTTTTGAAAAAAAGATTTTTACTGGATCTTCTTTAAGAAAGGAAATACTTTGTGATATTTCATTTATGAATAGACTCAATGATTTACAATCAATTTCGTCCCAATGTCCAGACTTATAAAAAGAATAATAGTCTCTTGATGTTAAAATTAAAACTTTCATAATTTGTTACTTAGAATTTGCAAATCCTTTTCCGATATACACAGTATTATAAAATAATTGAGAGAGTTGAAATTTTGAGTTGTTATATGCACTTTCCAGAGCAGAAAGGCTTATAAATGGGAATCTATTCAAGGGGCCTTCCAATTCTGCACTATAATTACCTCTTCCTGAATGAATTGCAATATATAAATCGCCCTGAATGCCACCAAAATAATCATAGAGCATTTTAATAAAGGTCTTTACTCTTTTGTCATCTAAATTATTACCAGCATAGTTGGGACAGTTTTGTATTTTATTAATTTCATCATTTACAAAAAAAGAGTTCTTAAGAATTTTTTCGATCAATCCTAGATGGATTGACAGGAAATGAGTTTGGTTAGGTAAATATTGTTCACTATTACGGAACTCGCTTCCTTCAAAAATGAGAGATAAAGCAGAACTACTACCACTTCTGTATTTTTCTTTTATCGATTCTGATAAATTATCCTCGTCTACATAGTTCAAAATCCTTATATTTTTTAATTGTAACCAAGGATAGTAATCCCCTGGCGTACTGTTAAACAATCTTTCGTCAATTACTGTAATGCGAGTTAGTGCAGATTCTTTAATTTTCAAAGCAAATAATTCATCAATATCAGTTTTGTAAGTGCCAGAATCTTCATTAATCCCATTTCTGAATAACTCTTCAAGTGTTACTGTAAAATCGCCTCCAGATACTGTATCTGCATATGCTAATTCCTGATATTCTGTTGCTTCATCTTGAGTGTTTAAATGTCGTTTAAAATAGATTTTATATTTATCATTTGAATAGTCCTTTTCTTTGTCTTCTAGATCAGTGTACTTCCTATATAAATAGTCTTTAACAAATCTATAACTATCTTTCTCTTTATGTTCAAATCCTAAAGCATAATTATCAATCATTGGAAAACGATTTTTTAAAGATAGTTTGTACTTTTCAAGCACTGTTTTTTTATGGAAAGAAAATAATAGCGGTCTAGTAAAAACATGTTTGTAATCAGATTCCAAAAAAGAATTATCAACTTCCACTATGTCAGCCATGACATTTAGCATCGAGTTTATATCTTTCTTTGTAATCGTTTTTTCGTTAAGCGAAAACTTTTGACAATTATTAAACAAAGGAATTGTCACCTGAATACCCAAGTTGGATGTCCTGTCATAGTTAGAATGCCTATTATATACATTAATGCCGCCATTTTTCTTTTGCACGACCTTAACTAGTGTAAATCCATAATACTCAATAAGCTTTAATTTCTCTTCGCTGTTCTTTTCGTTGTTAATTTCTGACATTATGTCAGAATATGATTTGTCTCCAAATTTGTATGCACACATCCATACAGAAGAAAAGAGAATTTCCTTAAAACCCTTGTTTTCTTTCGATATTCTATTGTAACTATCTACTATTTCAAGATTCCCTATTCTTGCTAAGAGTTGATCATACAATGTCTTGTCATCTATTGGTAATTCCTTTGCATTAGATTGCTGCAATTTTGAATTGGCGTTATTTTTATTGTCATAAACAATGATGTCCACCAATTTTTTATTACGTTTATTAGGGCGAATAGCAATTGTGCAGACAAGTCCTTCTGTGGAACTTATGTCATTTACCAAATATTTTGCAGAATTTCTTACAAGGTTTTCCACAATGTTAAAGAAAGCATGGCATGACATGATTCCTCCAGGTAGAGCTATATTTAATGAAGACAAACTGTTTTTAACAACTTGCTCATGACTCATCCCAACTTCAGTCCAAGTGCCCGTAAAATCGGCAAATTTACTTCCCTCGCACAAATATTTTACACGTAGGCTCAACAAATTATGAAAATCTGTAGGAATAGAATCATCACGTACGTCAGAACGAGTATAATTTTCTGATTGTATAAGATTTGAGAGAAGAAAATTCGTCGTACGTTTGTTTTTTTCCAAGGGGAAATGTCGATGAGAAAAGTCATCTACTGTTAGTTCGTCATATATTTGTGATTTAAAATTAACAGCACCATATGGGTATTTATCATTTGATATCACAGTAGCAAGGTAATCCATCCTTGACTGAATATAACCAAGTACCTTGGCTGCGCCTCTAATATCAGGAGCAATATCTTTCTCTCTAGCTGCCCGTTTTTCTAGATAAGCCTTGGTGTAATACAAATAATGACTACCCAAATTGTGGCTCATGTTGCGAGACATTATTGCAGAGACAGCAGATTTGATGGCTTCTTTGCGTACTTTATCAAACATAATATCAACAAGTACATCAGACAAATGAACAGCGATATCTTTTAATTCCCTTAAATCTATTTTCTTTATTGATGCAAAATAAATCAACCCATCTAGCTTCTCGTTGTCTATAGATGGTCTTACTAAATAAAAGAATACACGTTGTGATGTCCTTGGGAAAATTGCTTCACGATACTTGTCATAGTAGTCAAGTATTGTTGAAAGATAAACTTCTCCTGTCTTTGTGCTCTGCGATATTCGACTTCTTGCATCTTTAGAAGACACTATAGTTATATTCTTCCCATTTCCATTAATATCATCGTCTAAGAAGCCACCAGAAAAGCGGCAAACATCTTTGTCTGATCTTTTGGTAGTTTTAATTACTCTTGCATATCTAATTCTTTTCTCAGTAAGATATTTGTAAAAGGAAAAACACTTTCCGCTTCCAATATCTTCAAATGATGCATTAATGACCTTCCTTATAATTTCTTTTCTATGTTTAGGACATGCATTAAAAAACTCATATTCACCCGTAACAATCTCGTTGTTCAAGGTAAAAGTGATATTTGCGAAAACGATTGATTCAAGACAATTACCTTGATGCTTGGTGTCCCATCTTGAAACCTCTTTGTTTTCCTCGGCTTTTTTGACAGCGCGGTCAATTAGGTTTATAAATATCTTTTCCATATTTTCATTACTGTTGTACAATTGACATTTTCGTTGGGAACACGAACTCATTATTCTTAACGGATATTGTACCTATAATTGAGTTGAAAGAATAGCCCTCATTAGCATTATCCATAATCATCTTTGTTTTTATAGTCTTGTTCTTTGCTGCTAAATCAAGAATATAGTCACATGTTGCATAAGCTATAATTGCAAAATTATCTGGTGACGTATTATATCTAGACTTGTATATATATTCGAAATCTCTAAAGTCTTTAGTATTTGGTCTATTTATGTCCAAATAAAATACATTTTTCATACTCTCACCTGCAACGGTCAATGCAGAGTTATTCGGTAAGTTTGGATCGCCAAGAATAACTCCCTGATAACCATTTTCTCTTAATTGCTTAATAATAACTCCTATACTTTGGCCTACACCTGCAATATACAAAAGGTCATTACCAGAAAGATTTGCCTTAACAATAATATCACGATAGCTATTTGACTCGTCATAAGGAATCATCTGTTTAATCTCAATACCCTTTTGTTCACTACATATTTTCACTTTTTGAGCATAACTATGTCCAAATGTGTTATTTATGTACATTATTGATAACTTCTTATCTTTGTGGTTTTCTACAATGAAAGAAGATATTCCTTCACCAACCGTGGTTGGAGATACAAAATTACGTAAAGTATATAATGTGTCATTTTCAAAGAGCTCGGCGCTTCCAATGCAAGCCATTAAAATTGATTGATTCTTTTTTGTTACAGACTGAACATTTAAAGCAACACCGCTTATTAAAGAATAAACTAGTAAAGGGGGATGCTGAGAAACTATTTTTTGAGTAAGAGTAATTCCAAGTTTAGGATCTGCTTGAGAGTCATTTATATCAAGAGAAACTTGTTTGCCAAGAACCCCTCCTGCCTTATTCCATTTCTCTGCACATAATTCCATAGCGTGAGCAGTTGATTGCCCTAGGTCTGCAGAATTCCCTGTTAAAGGAATTACCCCTCCAAGTACAACAGTATTGGAATTATCACAACTCGAAAACACAAGTAAAGAAATCAATAAGCTAAAGAGAATCTTTTTCATTATATATTCAATATTTATTATTAAACATTTTTCTTCTAATTGATGCAATATCTTCAAATGCCCCATTTTCAATAGTTCCCTGCTGTAATAACATACTCTTATCACAAAATGTTACTGCTTTTGCAATATTTTGTTCTATGAGAATTATTGTTACCCCAAGCTTATCTCTCACTACATGAAGCATTTCATACATTTCCTCCACAGCTTGTGGGGACAATCCTGCGCTGGGTTCGTCAAGAATAACGAGGCGAGGGTTTAAGGCGAGAGTCATGGCGAGGGAGAGTTGGTGTTTTTGACCACCACTCAATTTGTCTGCCATCAGATGCTGGAGTTCTCTCTTGGAACGTTGCAATAAGGGTATAACCTCTGATAATTGCGAGAACTCTCCTTGTGAGGCCAATTGCAGATTCTCCCAAACTGAGAGGTTGCCGAATACTTTGCCGCCTTGCTGCATGATGGAGATGCCACGATGGGAGAGTTGGCTGGTGGTGAGCAAGGTGATGTCTTCGCCCTCGAAGATAATCTCGCCTTTGCGGAAAGGTATCATATTCATGATAGCCTTACCAAAGGTGGACTTGCCAGAGCCGTTGAGGCCGATAATACCCACAGCCTCGCCTTGCTGCACTTCCATAGAAATGCCGCGGAGGATATCGACTCCTTCCTGGTAGCCACCCCGGAGGTTGTTGATCTTCAGTATCTCACTCATAAGCCCAAATAGCTATTACGTACATTCTTGTCGTCGAGCACTTCGGCTGTCGGACCTACTTTTTCTATCACACCATCGTCCAGGTAGGCACAGATATCTGCCACCTTGCGGACAAAATGCATGTTATGTTCTATCAGCAAGACGGTTAAACCCTCCTGCTCTTTCATCTCTCGGATGATTCTTTCTATCGTATCGATATAGACAGGATTAACGCCAGATGTTGGTTCGTCGAGCAACAACAGTCTATCGCCTCCCATCAACAAACGGGCCAATGACAAAATGCGCTGTTCTCCGTATGAGAAGGTAGAAGCATCCTGATTGAGCATGCCCAGGTATTTATTGTCCTCACCAAAGATGCGAATCAGGATATCCTTGGCCTGTTGCTCTTTGGTAGCCTCAGATGCTTTATTCTTTTTATGCCATAATAGTGAAGAGAAGGGCATTTCTCCCGTTTTATTATCGGAAGCCATCTTCATGTTCTCCATCAGCGTGAGTCCGCTTAGCAGTTGTCCATCTTGGAACAATCGGCCTATACCCATTAACGAGATGCGATGGGCAGAGATACGGTTGAAGTTGTTCCCCTCCATCAGAACGTCGCCAGTATAGCCTTTTTCAAAACCTGATATAATATTAAATAAGGTGGTTTTGCCAGTACCATTACCACCTACCAATGCAGTAATTTTTCCTTTCTCGACATCAAGATTAACACCACGGAGCAGTTGGAATGTCTCGTTTTGGGCATTCGTGAAACTCATGTGGATGTTCTTTAACTGCAATATCATATCACTTCAATATGGCTTTGCCCCAAAGTCCTTGGGGGCGATAATACATCACTAATATCAGTGCCAGTCCATAGATAATCTGACGGAGATTGGCTGCAATCGTATCTGGAAGTCCGACAAAGCGGAGTAACTCTGGCAATAAAACAACGAATAGGGCACCAAGGATGGGGCCTTTGGTGTTGCCAATGCCTCCAATAAACAGGGCACTGATGATAAAAATACTCTCATCGAGCGTAAAGCTCGTGGGATCGATATAGCTGACATACGAGGCATAGATGACTCCAGCCAAACCTGCAACTGCTGCTGAAAGGAAGAAAGCAAGTGACTTAAAGAGTATCGTATTACGCCCCATCGCTTTCACTGTGATCTCATCTGCACGAATCGCATTAAGTACTCGTCCAAATGGCGATTCTACCAGGTGGTGGAAAAGAAACACGATAATACCCATCAATATCAGCGATAATATCAGATAAGCATAAACGCCTGAGAGTTCAAAGCTCCCAAATAGCTTAATGCCTGGGATGCCAGGAATACCATACGGACCACGAGTGACATCTGTCCAGTTATACAATATGGTATATACAATGAGCTGGAAGCCCATCGTGGCTATGACAAAATAGTCTCCTTTCAGTCTGACTGAGGCGTATGATACCAAGAAACTGAACAGTCCCGTAAAGAGCATCACAAATCCCGCAATCACCAAGAAAGGCAGGTTGAATTGCATCAGGAAATACGTCCCGATATAAGCACCAATGCCATAGAACGCAGCCTGACACATGGTCAACAGGTTGGCCATGCCGATGGTCAGATTTGCGCTCAGAACCAACATAATATAGATGTTGAGCATGATGATGATATGAAAAACGTACTCCATCTTAAACGGTTCGTTGTTTATATCCTGCGATACCCTGAGGACGCAGGAATAAGAGGATTAATAATACCAAGAATGTGACAGCATTCTGCCAGTTGGAAGCAAACTTATAGACGGTGAGTGACTGCAAAACCCCCAAAGTCAATCCGCCAAGGATACAGGTACTGAACTTGCCCACACCTCCGATGATCATGGCGACAACGGCACTAATGAGGACACTCATACCCATATTAGGATCGAGACCAACATCGTAAACAGTCAGGCAACTGGCCAAAGCAATAAAGGCTCCACTTGCCAAAAATACCATTACCCGAGTAGCTTTTGTGTCATAGCCCAATGTCTCGAAGAGCGTTTCGTCAGCGCTTAATGCCTTGAGTCGTAAGCCCCAATTGGTCCACTTGAGGATAGCCATAAATAAGATGATGGCAACGATGCCTATAATGGCCTGATATTTCTGAGGGGTTGTTATGATAATATCCCCAAGCGTAAGTGGCTGCAGAATGGCGTTCTCAATGACTTTAGTCTCATTGCCAAAACACATGGCTATAGTGTTGACAATGACAGTCATAGCTCCAATAGAGGCAATCATCGCCACATTCAGTGAGGCTTTTTTGTTTTTAAGAGGGCGATAAACCAGCAACTCAGACAAAAGACTGAGTAACATCGTCAATGCAATCGCCACAAGAGAGGCTGGGATGATAGGCAATCCAGCTTCAGCCACAAAGAACCAAAACATATAGGCAGCAAAGACATAGATGCCTGCAGCCGCTATATGGAATATCCTTGTGGTATTATAGACCAAAGCAAAGCCTATCGCAAGAAGCGAATAAAGGATGCCCGTGATTAGTCCATTTATGATAAACTGCCAAAACATTAGCGTAATATTCTGTTATTATGGCTGCAAATATACTCAAAATTTCTTTTTCGAACAAATTTATAGCTCTTTTTCTTCTAAATACATTATTATATTTCCTATAAATAGCTGCAGTTGCCGTATGATTTGTCAAAATGCTACAACAGAAATTCTTCTACGCAGCCAGCGAACTGGGGGCCAATGCTCGCGAAGTGGGCAGATTGTACTGTAGCAGATGCCGTAACTGTCTGTTTTTTCAGCGAAGATCTGCTCTCTGGTCTTTGGCGTCTGATCTTTCTTCTTCATATCGGCTACAAAAGTAATGATTTCGTTGAATGAAAACAACTTTCTTATACAAAATAGTTATAAAACTCTATACATTCCTACATTATCTGTATAACATACTAATTATTAGGAATATACAGCATGTATAGATCAAAATTTATTTATGCAACTATACATTGTTAAGTTAAAATATAGCTATTTTGAGTATAAATAGTAATCTAATTAATTGATTACCATTATGTTTCTTTTTTATTTTTATAATGGAAACATTATGTTTCGAAAATGAAAACACTTTGTTTCATAGGCAGAAACAAGATGTTTCAAAGATTGGAATACCTATGAAACAAAGTCGTCTTTCCATCGGAGATGATACGTTAACAAGCTGAAAAGACGTCAGGAACGACCTTTAGATCGCTATTGATGTATAGATGACAATCAGTTTTATACCTCTATACATAGAATAACAAACTGAATTACAGATATATACAAAGAAAATGTAGGAATGTATAGAGAAATTGAAAATACTGAATAAACAAAAGCTATCGCAACAACCTAACACTCAGGTAGTCGAAATGACAGAGAGATGTAGAGCTCGATGTTACTGAGGAAAAAGAGAAAAAATCTATGAAATATTTGGTGAGAACGCTATAATTTGTTACCTTTGCAGCCGAAATCATAATTCTATCACAAAACAAATAATTTGTAGCAATAAGAATGAACGAAATGACGAAGAAAACAGTCAGATGTCGAGCGGTTCTATGACGAAGTAAAAACAAGTCTGTGAATCGACGGGAAGATTGTATCTTGTCGTTCGTTGCATTCTAATCGCTGAAGCGGTCTTTGACATATTGCTACAAGTTTAGATTATTTTGTGATAGAGTAATCTCCCAAGAATACTCTATAGATGCTATAGACTGGTATATCTGCACTGGTCTATTCACTCTTTTGCTCCGGCTTTGGAGCGTTATACATTATATTATATATGTGACAGAATTATGATGATTATGAGAAACGAAAATAGATTGATTGACGATTTTAAGAACCAGACGAAGACTACTATCTGGAAACACTTGGATGCTATGGCGGCTAACTATGCTGTCTATTCTACTCATCTGAACGGTTTATCTCCATTCCTTAAAGACTACCATGTGTATCTATACTGTAACGACACAAATGTTGTCATCATGTGCCTCGACAGCTGTGGACACGGCGAAGAGCAGACCTACGAAGAGTCAGAGTCACTCAGTTCTTTAATATTAACCGAAGGCAAGGATCCTCATGTCAGTGTCGTTTGGAAATTGGCAGAAGCTGTACGCCTTACAAAAGGATGTCTTCTGGATAAGATTCCAGCCATCAATGTCTTTGGGGTGCTGCTGACAGAGGCCGTAATTCTTAATTCATACGAGTTGGAGGATATGTGGGATGCTCATCATACTATGGTGATTGACGGCTTCAAACGGTTGAAATACAGGAAGATTAAGGTAAACGAAGATGATAATCTGGCAAGTAAGGCTTATATAACGACCATCATAGATGCAAATATAGATACAAATTCTGATGATAATCCTGAGACCTGTAAGGAAAAGGTTGATCAAGATATTGACGAAGAGTTTGCACGGCTACTTGGTGAGTTCCTCAATGCAGAAATGGAGAAGGTTGATGAGAAGGAGCCGTTTAGTGATACCTGCGATGACATGCAGGGAGATGAGGATGATAGTTTTGCAAGCGTTCTTTACCCTGATGGGGAGATAGAGCAAAACCTGAACGTCAGCGTCAAAGTCGAAATTCTTCGCCCCATTGGCAATCCTCGTGAGGAACTGGACAAACTCGTAGGTTGCACTGACATCAAGCAGCGCATGGACGAACTAATTGCGCTCACAAGCTACAATAAAATGATGCATGAGTTGTTCCCAAACAGTAAGCAGCATGAGGTTTCCCTGCATAGCCTATTCCTTGGACGGCCAGGAACGGGCAAGACAACAGTGTGCAAAATATTTGGTTCGTTACTTAGACAAGCAGGCGCATTGTCTAAAGGTCATGTGGTAGTCTGTGAACGTGGAACCTTTCTCGGAACCCTGTGGGGTGATGAAGAACGATCGATACGACAGGTGATAGAAATGGCTCAGGGCGGTGTGCTGATGATCGACGAAGCCTATCTGTTAAACGGAAAGAATGATCACGACCCGGGAAAGATGGTCATACAACTACTGATGAATATCCTGGCTGATGAAACACAACGCGACATTGCTGTTGTGCTTTGTGGCTATAAAGAGCCAATGATGAAGTTGCTTGACAGTAATCCTGGTTTGTACTCTCGCTTTCCCAACAAGTTTGAGTTTACAGACTTTACGATTGATGAATTGTTGGAGATTACCCGTCGCCGCATCAAGAGCTACGACTATACGTTTACTAACCAAGCATGGGAAAGATACAGTAAGATAATGGCACAAGCTTATCAGATGCGCGACCCAGAGACATGGGGTAACGCCCGCTTTGTCGCTAACCAACTGGAACGTATTTATATCCAGCATGCGACTCGCTGTGTAAAACATCAGCCTAAGGACAAAGGCGAGTTGCTATTGATTACGCCAGAAGATATCTTACCTATTGAAATCCCCCGTCAGAAAACGAAAATCGGATTTTAGATTACTGCCAACTGAATTCTTCTGAAATCTCTGAAAACAGATTAAGAATTAATCCGTAGTTGAAATTACCGTAATGGGTGAGATTAGGCGCATTGTGCCGACGTCTCTCGTCTTCTTCATCACCAAAGCCATCGTGGAAATGTCGCCAATCCTCATCGACAAGAAAATCCTCGCTTTGGGGCTCACCAAATAAGACTTTTAAAGAGGCCTTACAGGCATTGACCTTTTGCATCAGGCTATCAAACGGGAAGTTTTTCCCTGGGCATGTTTTCTCGTTATCAAGCTGTTGATGCCCAAGTATCTCTGCGTCATCATAAGCAAGACTCAGTAGGCTCAGCAGCATGACAGAAGCTTTCAACTGCTTATCATTCATTGTCTCTTTATTGAAATCGCCTTCAAAACACACGCCGACAGATTCTTTATTGTGACCTTTAGCGTGTGCTCCGACAGAATCATGCGGACGCCCCTCATAAATCTCACCGTCTTTTCTGATGAAGTAATGATATCCGATACCTGCCCACCCATGTTTCAGATGCCACTGGTGGATATCTTTTACAGTATGTGGCGTGATTACTTCTGAATGATGGATAACAATGAATTTCGTACCGTGATCTTCACGGGATACCAATTCCTCATTGAATTGTAGCTTCGATTGATGTAGCATGTTGAAAGTATTTTTTTAATAGGTGTTCTGCAGAAACACTGCTAATAGCTTACTCTTGTACCAGTTCTTGAACTTCCTCGGCAAGGTAAGGCATAACGATATGATAGGGAATTGTATCTATATGATTTTCACCACTAGATGCTCCAGTTGCCACATACGCGCCAAATAGTAGGCCATGGTCTGACAAGCCCATGAAAAGAGTTTCCATACTTTCATCAAACTCGTATTGAGGATACTTCTTGACAAACTTCTTCATACTCATATCTGATATTATTTCATCCAGCAGATATCCGTCACTTGTGCGGAATGTATAGTACTCATGTTCGGTATTACACGATGCGGCACAACCAGTTTTTTCTTCATAATACGTAACAAAGGTCTCTGTTTGGGAGACAAGTTTCATCGTCAGAGAATTGTCTCCAGCTCCTGTCGCATATTTTTCGTAAAGCGGCCTGTAGTGGTTAACAAAATCTTTAAAGATATTCTCACCATCCCACTTACATACCTTTTCAAAGGGAATGTGTAATTCTTCTTCTGAATTTACAAATCCTGCTTCAATGTCAAACATGCGATACATTTCCTTTGTTACTAATCGCCTAATGGAATCTGTCAGCGGCTTAGGACCATCGACGGGGAGATCCACCTCAGCCTCCAGCTCACAATGAAGTCCAAATTCAGACTCTGGAGGATTATTCAAGAAGATTGCAGTATCGGAGAAAGTCTTCACCTCCAACTTCTTTGTTACTGTCTTATTATGCTTATTTTCCCCATTATGACAGCTGGCTATTGCCATAAACAACGTAGCGAGACCTACAAAAAGCAGGAAATTGAATTTATTCGTCTTGCTCATAATTTTATATAGTATTTAGCTTTATTCTTTTAATTATGGTTGCAAATATACTTAAAAATACTTTTTCAAACAAATTTATACGCTTTTTTTTCTTCTTATTTATTATTCAACTAGGTGTCAGTTCATGTTCGTACACAACACATCTTGAACCGAAACCACGAAAAAAGGTGGGCTTCAGGGCCTAAAAGGCACTACAATATGCCAAAAAATGCGCAAATTGTTGTGATGATGAGATAATTTGTGTAAATTTGCACAAAATTGCCAACAAAAGCATTCTTGCGGCATGCTCTTCTAACAATTTGTGGATATGAACGGACAAGAGATTATTAAAACTGAGAAAGCAGTTCTTAAAATTGAGTATCTTCCTTCTCTAAACTATTCCATGCTGAACAATGGCGTGGAAACATGTTCAAAATGCGTATTGGACAATGTGGACCAACACGACTGGTATCATATTCAGATAAGCATTAGGGGTGAGCTCATTAAAGAACATGTGCAAAGACTTGAATTCCTGCGTAAAGGACAATCTGTTCAGATTGGCCAATTTAAAATCCTGCCAGACATTAAGAAACTGAGCGAGATTACAGAGGCAATTAATACAACATTCACCATTACTGTAGATGAACAAGCGGGACAGTTATTACAGCAAGAGTTGCCCATTACCCTACTTGCATACGATGAATGGGCAGGAACGAATATTATCCCAGAGCATATCGCCTCATTTGTTGTGCCAAACAATCCTCTTCTGTCAAGAATCAAAGTGTCAGCAGCACAGTTCCTGGAGAAATGGACCGGCTCTTCTCAGTTAGACGAGTATCAGACCCAAGACCGCAATCGTGTTCGTGCCCAAGTGGCTGCCATCTACGAAGCGTTACGTTCGGAGGGCATTGTCTATTCTGCGCCACCCGCCAGCTTTGAAACAAGTGGTCAGCGCATACGACTGGCAGACAAAGTGCTGACCGAGAAACTGGGGACCTGTATTGACACCAGCCTTCTGATAGCGTCCTGTCTAGAAGCCTGCGACATATACCCCATCCTGATTATGATGAAAGGTCATGTGCTGGTGGGTGCATGGCTGACTCCAATAGTCTGCCCACAGATGGTCTGCGATGACGTAAGCCTCTTACTCAAAGAAACGGCTGACGGCAATAATAATATCGTACTGCTTGAATCGACCGCTATTACATCCTCTGAGAGCGTGGGATTTGAAAAAGCAGTCAAGACTGCTTTGGAAAAACTGAAAGACGAAAGTCATTTCAACTACTTTGTCGATATTCACCGCTGCCGTCTTGGAAATATACGTCCAATGCCACAGCGCATACAGAAGGATGGCGTCTGGACATTTGACAATGAAGGAGTAGAGCATCAGCATGCGACAGACCACATCAGTGAGCTGAGTCATTATGATTTGCGACTTGAAGACACGGGGAAACCGACAACCAAACAGATGATATGGGAACGTAAATTGTTGGATTTCTCTCTTCGTAACAATCTGCTCAACACTCGTCTCGGCAAGAGAGTGGTTCCATTTATCTCTTTTGAGATTGAGCATTTGGAAGACCATCTGCAAAACAACGAAGACTATACCATTACGCCTTCGCCTGGCAAGAAAATTGAGCCAAATAGTGAAGGCATGTATGATTCTCAGCATCAGGCTTCAGAATATCAGAATTTCGTTTCAGAGATGATCAAGAACAATAAGATTGCTTCCTATCTGACAGAAACGGAACTTCAGAGCACGCTTACTTATGTGTACAGAACCGCTCGTACATCTTTGGAAGAAAACGGTGCTAACAGTCTTTTCCTTGCACTAGGATTGCTCAGATGGTTTGAGACCACCAAAAGTGAACAGCCACGTTATGCTCCAATTCTCCTTTTACCAGTGGATATTATCAGAAGGAGCGGCAATAAATATGTTATCCGTAAACGCGACGAAGATATTATCCTGAATATCACGCTTGTTGAACTGTTGAAACAGAACTTCAAGATTAACCTTGATATTTTGAAGAATCTGCCAAAGGATGAAAGCGGAGTGGATGTGAAGAAAATATTCACTTATTTCCGTCGTGCCATCATGGACCAGAAGAAATGGAACGTCCTTGAAGAATCCATGCTCGGACTGTTCTCATTCAATAAGTTCGTGATGTGGAATGACATCCACTCGAATGCAGATTTGATGGCAGAAAACACCATCATTGCCTCGCTCATCGAGAATCGGGACAAACAGAATGTTACAGAAGATGTAGTTGATGCCCGCATCATTGACAAGACAAACTCACCTATGGACTTCTCGATACCTCTTGATGTCGATTCCTCGCAGATGGAAGCCATCGTAGAGTCAGGAAGAGGCAGAACGTTCATCCTGCATGGTCCTCCGGGTACAGGTAAGTCGCAGACCATTACCAATATGATTGCCAATGCGCTCTATCAAGGACGCAGGGTTCTCTTCGTAGCAGAGAAGATGGCCGCCCTCTCTGTTGTTCAGTCACGATTGGAGAAGATAGGCCTAGCACCCTTCTGTTTGGAGCTTCACTCCAACAAAGCCACCAAGAAACACTTCTTGGAGCAGATGGACAAGGTGCTGAATGTCACCAAGATCAAGGAACCAGCTGAATATGCTTCAAAGGCAGAAGAATTGTTTGCTGAGCGCAAAAGTCTGATTAGCTACATGGATGCCCTTCATCAGAAAGGCAGCAATGGCCTGAGCTTATATGAATGTATCTCCGAATACTTGTCGATCCCACAGGAGGAAGTACAAGATGGCTTGCCTGACAAAGATGTCCTGACCGCCTTATTTATCGCGAATTGCCAGGAACAGATAGATTCCCTTGACACCATTCTTAATATTGTCGGTACTCCCGAGAGTCATCCGCTTTTTGGATTGGAACCTGCCAATAACAGGCTTGAGACTATTGAGGGCATCAAAAAGCTTTTGCAGGAGTTCAGTCAAACCTTTGCGGATTACACTCAGGCTTTGTCGGCATGTAACAACGACATGATCCAGACAAATGTACGGGCCTGCAGGCGTGAATGGGAGGATATTCAAGCCAAATGGTTCCTTCCACGTTATTTTGCTAAGAAGAGGTTCCTGAAGGCTTACCAAATCTATGGTCATGTCGATGCCTCAAACATCGACGAGGTCTTTGCTCTTATCGGCGATTATCAGAACCGAAAGGATGTCTATCAGAGGAACGTCGGATTGCAAGGTGCCAATGCCCGTCAGAACTTTGAACAAGATGTGCTTGACCTCCATCACCAGTTAATGGAAATGACTAACCAGTTGCAAGCAAAGACAAATCTGGGAAACACGATAGAAGATATTGCCGTTTCTTCGTCCAGATGGCTTAATGGCTATCAGCAAATGAAAGACTGGTATTTGTGGACTGACAAGAAGCGTGAGCTATGCCAGATGAATCTACAGCAGGTTGTCGCATTACTCGAGAAGGGAGGGAAACCTCAAGAAGTAATACCCGCCTTCATCAAAGGCGCATACCGTTATCTCATCTCTGTAGCCATTGATGCCGATGAGCAGTTGCGCTCATTCAACAGCAAACTATTCAGCCAGCGTATAGAACAGTACAAGCGAGACACCCAGCGATTCCAGGAACTGAGCAAGGAAGAGCTCTATAGCAAATTGGCAGCACGAGTGCCGTCTTACTCTGCGTCCTCGGCTAACGGTTCGGAGATTGGTATTCTGAAACGTAATATCGCCAACGGCGGACGAGGCAACTCCATCCGCACGATTATGGATAACATACCCACCCTGCTGCCACGACTCTGTCCATGTATGCTGATGAGTCCTATCAGTGTGGCCCAGTACATCGACCTGAAATCAGAGAAATTTGATTTGGTCATCTTCGACGAGGCCTCTCAGATGCCTACCAGTGAAGCTGTGGGAGCCATTGCACGAGGCAAGGCACTGATTGTGGTGGGCGACAGCAAACAGATGCCGCCAACCAGTTTTTTCTCTTCCAGCCAGGTTGATGAAGAAGAAGCTGACATTGACGACATGGAGAGTATTCTTGATGATTGTAAGACGTTGTCGCTACGTGAATACTACCTGAGCTGGCACTACCGTAGCAAGCATGAGAGTCTGATCGCATTCAGTAATTCCCAGTACTACGACAACCGCCTGTTTACCTTTCCCTCTGTCGATGATCAGATGGCCAAGGTCAAACTGGTACCTATAAATGGTGTCTATGACAAAGGACGGACACGCAGTAATCCGGAAGAGTCCAAGGCCATCGTCAAGGAGATCATCCGCAGACTCTCAGACCCTGAATTGTCCAAGTACAGTATCGGCGTCGTGTCTTTCAGTAAGGTACAGGGAGATCGTATTGAAGATGACCTGACAGAGGAACTAGACCGTCATCCAGAACTGAAGGACATCGCCTATAACAGTCCCGAACCCATCTTCGTGAAGAATCTTGAAAACGTACAGGGTGATGAACGTGACGTTATTCTGTTCTCTGTTGGCTATGGTGTCGACAAGAACGGCAAGGTGTCCATGAACTTCGGCCCACTGAATAATGCGGGTGGCGAAAGACGACTCAACGTCGCCGTTTCGCGTGCACGTTATGAAATGATTGTGTACTCAACATTGAAGCCAAGTCAGATAGACCTTAAACGTTCACAAGCCAAAGGTGTTGAAGGGCTGAAAGGTTTTCTGGAGTTCGCAGAGACTGGCCGTCTGCCTATGATAGACAGCACCTTGCAGGAAGAAGACATGAACGTGATGGTAAGACAGATCTGCGACATGCTCACAGAGCATGGCTACATGGCTAAGCCCAATGTAGGCAGATCTAATTTCAAAGTTGACATTGCCGTCTCGACCACTGAGCATCCTGAGAAGTATATTTTGGGTATCCTCTGCGACGGTAAAACCTATTATGAGACAAAGACGACCCGTGACCGCGAGATTGTACAGCCCAATGTCATGAGGATGCTGGGATGGCGTATGATGCGCGTCTATTCTATTGACTGGTTTGAGAACCGTGAGCGAAGCATCCAGCAGATTCTCGACGAACTGAAAGGAAATAAGTCTGCCGATGTGAAGCCTGAGGCGGAAAGAGACAACATATCCCTCAAGGCCTTTTGTGCAGATCATATCAAGAAGACCGACATCCTTAAGGAGCCTGAAAGGAATCAGGGGCAGATACCGTATATTGAGGCAGAAGTCACGGTTCCTGCGATCGATAAGGCAGCCTATGATCCGACTGCGGCTTATAATAGCAAGGTGATTCGTCAGATACTGGCCAAAGAACAGCCCATCACCGAAGGCTATCTCTGTAAGCGAGTAGCCAGGCTTTTCGGTTTCGGACATGCAGGTGCGAATATCCAGAAAGCTGTCACCATAGCGATGAACAAGTTCTATCAGGATCCGCTATCGCTGGGTGGAGTCTCGAGTCTGTGGATGGACGAGGATAGTTCGAAGGATTATAAAACCTATCGCTCACCATCACCAAGAAGCATTACGGAAATTCCTGTATGTGAGGTTATGAATGCCGTCAACGAAGTGATACTTGAAGAGTTCTCGCTTCCCAAAGAAAAGATCCCGACTATTGCAGCACGAAAGCTAGGATTTTCCAATGCTGGAGCAAAAATAGCCGAGACAATCAATGCTGTCCTCGATATAATGCTACAAAAAGGATACATCAGAGAAGTGAACGGTATGCTGTCCTTTAATACTTAACTTATGCAAAAAAGAATATAAAAGATGTCGAAAGAGAAGTCGCTCTAATTGGAGCGACTTCTCTTTTTGTTACTATAGTAATAATTCCTTGTCATATCATATAGTTTTTGCAGACGACGAGGTCCCTTTTCGGCAAAGAAGTCTCGTGCATGAGCAGATTTTACTCCCCAGTATTTCTTACAAGAATCACACTGATTGTCGAATGAGCATTTCAAACATTCATAGGATCGGGTAATTCTTACCACGCACACAATGCCATTTCCTCGCCTGTTGTTCATAATATTGCCCAAGGCTGCAGAATCAACCAAGGCGAAAGAGTATAGTCCTACATCCATGTATCTGTTGTTCCCTCCTAAAAGAGGAAATTCATATCGCGCATAGGCGTCAGGTGTACCTGTCTTCGAAAAAAGTATCAATTTTGTCCCGTTTTCTGTGTTCAACTCTTTAACTCTCTCAAACATATGCCACAATGTGCCACCATTACCTTTATAAGATTGAGCATCCTTAAATATGCCCAGGAACTTATTCCACACATTATTAACATCGTTTTTCTGAGTAATACCACTATTGGTCAGCGGTAACGGGGAAGACAAAGAATGATCATGCACTAATGAATGATAAGAAGGTGTACTATCTGGCTGTACGAACGATGCGCTTACATTGTACTTACCGATCATTCGGCTCCATGCTTCTGCTATTTTAATGCAGTTCCACATATTATCACCCTGCCCTAATACCCAGGGCACCATACGACTTCTAAAATCGTCACCATCGAGAAATCTGTCAAGTCGAAGCTGCGTCAAGTCGGGACTTATTTCCTGTAGTCCGAAGCTCTTCCGTTCTTCATCCAAGGTGCCATTATTAATTAATTGGTCGAAGACATGAATATCACTGGTGGAATATATCAATTCATCTCCCTCATGCTCCTGCAATCTGAGGCCATAAAGATAGGACAGCCACGATGTAAAAGGATAAGTGACAAGATCAGCCCCCCGGCCTTTTGTCATGTTTTTGAATCGAAGCAGGCCGTCTCGAACTTCAAAGAAATCATTGTCTTCGCCAATCGGTAACAATTTTGTATTAACATCAGCATGTCGTCCTGACATAGCCAAAGTAACCAATCCAACGGGGAAAACATCGTCAGAACGCCCGATAAATGTTTTGAAGTCACAACCTTGCCAATGGTAACTGGATCCTCTTGCCCATGCAGTAGTCCGGCGGCCAAAGAAATTCACATAAGTGGGATCCTCATTCCAACTTGAGGGACCTTGATATCTACTATTACCAGAGGTGTTTAGATTGATGAGCGAGGGCGTTGCCATAACTGATGCCAAAGCAACAAGAGGTTTAAAGGTGGATCCCACAGAGCGTCGTATCAACGATGTGTTCTTGGTGTTCATTTTTAATACATCAGGAAAGTCATTGTTATCAAATAAGCTTGTATAGAAGGGAGATGCCAAGACATAACCTGTTGACAAATCCATAATTGTGACAGACATGTCGTATTGTTCTTTTGTCTGACTCCGAGGCTTATTTCGATCATTACTAATACTTGCTTTCAAATTAGAAAGATACTCTTTAATCTCATTTTCGAACTCTCGTGAAAGTAAAGGATCGATAGTAAGTAACACTTTATCTATATGGTCGCTGTCTCGATTGGAAATATGACGGGTGAGCCCTCTGAGCAGTTGTTGAGTGAATAGGTCTGTCTGCAATTCTGACACATAATACCTTTTAGTGCCTATGTTTGATTGTACCAACTTCGACAATGTCAGAAGAGGATTATGCTTGTGAATAGTAAACTCGCCATATTTTCTATTGAAGGCCTGATTATAAACAAGAATCTTCATCCCATCGGCAATTGGGATAACAGACGGTTTATCATTCTCTATAATATTCTGTGCGCGATGCTTCTCTGCCTTGCCGTTGCCTACTACCAGTAACCCACAGTTGCGTGAAACAAATAGGCTGTCTTTATAATAACAGATGTTGACATTACCCAACACCTTTCCTTCTCTGTTCTCTCGCATATTGAAACGCAAGCTATGTACTTCTGGGGTCTTCCATACCTTCTTATAATAGTCGTAATAATCTACTTGCTTAAGACTATCAGTTAATAAGATGCCTTCATCCATCATGGCATTAAACACCACATCGTTATTGCCAAATCTCAAAGCCTTCTCTTGGTGTATGGGTAATACCATGTTGCCATAGCTGAGATAGATCGTGGTACTGTCGGTGAAGAGGCAATTGGGTACACATTCGATTATTCCATCCCAAAGACATTTCTCTAATGCCACCTTGAACATTGAGGGAATAAGTTGAATGGAAGTGATCTCGATCGTTCTCTTCCCATCTGAAACAGATGATTTACCACGAGTTTTAATCTTGAAAAATGTCTCGCCTAACTGCTCTTGTTGACGCTGAAGTAACTGAGGAAGACGACTATTGTAATAAAAGCGTTTAAGTTTGTCATCATCAATGTATTCAGGTCGTATTCTGACAAGCCTTAGATCGGATGCTTCAACGTAGGACCTTTCACTTTCCTCATAGGGCAGGGCAAACTCTAAAGCATAATACCGTTTGTTTAACGTCTCCAAAGAGGTTACTTCCACACTCTCGTCCACTTTTGTTAGTAAGTAACTGAGCAGGTCATTGGATTTAGAAACAAAACCTGCTCCATTCTCCGAAGGATTATATACATCTTTCTCACCCGCCTGAACAAGAGGGCGGACACCTTTTATGAGTAAGACAAACACAGCCAAGCCTATCACAAAAAGAGGCATATATTTTAATAATATGGAGATTCTCTTGTTATGTTTGATTTTTGGTTCTGCCATTTTATCAGATTGAATTTCTATGTGTTAAACAAAATATTCTGAATGTTTCCTATAGTCAAAAAAGCACCAACGGCACCTAACAGCAAGCCAACAAGCAGCCAGACAAAGCACCATTTCTTTCCAACCTTGCCATCATTTACAGAATGGAGTTTGTTAAGCAAACTGTCGTTTAGAGAAAATGCTTCCATAACGGCAGGCTGAAGCACATCACCAACAAAGGTCTTCCATTTTCTTGGTAGCCGTTCTGCAGTACCAAGCAGTAGCTCCGCATTTTTAATAAGGCTACCTGGCTGATTCTTCAGCAGAGTGACTAATGTACCTTTGTCCATCTTCCTCAGATATTGTCTTTGCAGATAATTGCTCTTCTTTTCTGCCACCAAAAGCAAGGTTTCCATGACTTCCTCCAACGCCATCTTGGTATGCTGACAAAAGATCTCAGAGAAAGCAGCCTTTACCGAATCAGAAAGAAGGTCGTGGGTCTGAAATATTCCATACCATTTTTCTGTTTCTTCTCTGTTAGCAATCTGGAGATTCGGTAAATAATCGGCATTCAGAAGTTTTCTCAAGTCTTTGGTCAAACCTTCTGGAAAAAGGAATCCGAACGAATAATCTGGACTATTGACCAGATAGTCATTCAGCACTCTTTGTTGTATTCCCAATATCTGCTCTTTTTCATATGTCATCGACTTGAAAATGTCTTCTGAGAGGCCCTCTAAGGACCAAGAAAGAGAAGCTTCCCTGACAACATCAACGAGCTGGGCGCGCGTTTCCTCATCCATTCGCTCATATAAATTGCCAAATTCCTCCCATGAATCCACCTTTAATTCAGTCATCTGATGACCCAAGGACTGCCATATTTTCCATTCCTCACCTTCGAGACAGGCAGTTCCATTGACAGTTTTACGCAAAATGGCTAACTGCTCCTCCGTCAACAAAGGTTCCTCAGCTCCCAGCCATGGAGTATCAAGACCTAATGTTGATGGGCTTGCGAACGTTGTTGTTGCCTCTACCCATGAGAGAGTGCAGGCACCTTGAGGAATCGTGATGGGGCAGTCTTTTAAATAAATAATGACAAGGACGCCATCCAATACAGGTTCATAAAAATCATCGACACAAAAACCAAACGTCAGATAACGGCGCTTGTCCACAGGGAGATGATCTATTGTTGCCAACAGAGTCTTAAGCTCTACAGACTCAAAAACACCATCGTTCTTTAGGCTCTCATCATCACACGCTATGGATATATAAAGCTGCTGACCATCCAGAATAGTCTTGAGCAAATGGCTTTCAAGTTCACTTGAGGGGGCTGTCTCGCTGTTGGCATTCATTTCCACCTCTGCCATTGCTTCCACCCTTCCTGATGGCATCTCAGCCATTCGGGGGATGCTCCGGAACAGTGAAGTAAGACGGAAGTCTATGGTATTCATATCTTGGCGACTCACCTCATAGCCTGCCCTGAAGGTATATCGGCGACCCAGAGCCTGACTGATGACATGAGAGCCCTGCACATGAATCAACAAATACTTATCTACATCAGTATTGTAACGCCATACCAAGGAGGCATGGCTGAGTGATAACCTGGGAGGGTTATCAACAAACAGACCACTGACATCCCTGACATGATAACTGGTCTCAGCAGAATAAAACAGCGTATTATCACCAATATGATCGGTTCTTGAGCCAAAGGCTTGACGCTCGATGTTAATCGTCTTCTTCATCATAGGACAGGTTTAAAAATTATACTGGAAATATTTCAATATCTCACTGCGACAGCCTAAGGAGCCATGAAGGAACAGAGGTATGTCGTTTTGAATCAGGATGTCGGTGAGCAACTGTAGTGAGCCGAAACATTGATGCTGCGACATGTCGGCAAGGACTTCACGGGTAAACGACTTCCGACGATATCCATCCTCATGATAAAAACGAGTCACATCCTCATCATTTTCATAGATTGCAAAGCGGGCATCGATGGGGGTTGCCGTGAAATAGACATGCGGAGGCAAAAGTCTCCGGTTGGAATTACGTATTTCTACCATCGACTTCTTGTTAGAGAAATGGCGTTGCCAAAGATTTTTCATATAGGCATAATTGAGGAGATTCCAGAAAGCATCCCCCACACAGTCCTCAATATGCTCAATCATATCTTCAAGCTGTCTGTCCTCTTCTTTTATTGACTGTAGCAAGTGATTCAGAAACAAGGTATAGACATCATTCCTATGTTGTACACTTACTTTATTCACTTTGCGCATCAACCTGACATATTCCTGATGCCAGCTTTCTTTTTGTTGAATGATCACATCCGCAGCACGAAAGGAAAGATAGATATGAGGCGTCACTCTATCATTCCTATCAAAATAAAAACAAACTTTATCTTCTAATTCTCTCATCACGATATCGTCTGTCAGTTTATCGCAAAGCACTATATCTGTAGCAAGATCACAATAAGCAAGAGGATAAAAATATATATCCACTTGTTTTCCTTCTATATCGGCCCAGTCATAATCACCTGAGCTCTTGAGTTGGCTCCAGCAATCTTTCAAGGTGTGGATAACAGAGTCTGTATTTAATTCTGTAATATGTTGGAATATATATTTACCACTCACTCTTTTTCTTTTCTTCTCCTTAAAACGTCCCTTATCCAGCTCATCAAGAATGTTTTCCCAAGCCATGAAACTTTTCCGCTTATTATATAGTAGAGGCGTCTCGCGCCTTCTATAATCAGTAGAAAAGCCTTTAGGCACAATAAGTTTAGCGGTCCGACCAGATGGAGACCTCCATTCTGACAGATAGAACATATCCTCGTCCCTGTCCTCAATCATCTCTCTCATTTGGTAGAAAATCTCGATTCTTCCTTCATGATTATCGAACACTTCTCCCGGGATATTCAGAAAATCGACGGGTAAATCAGTTGGCAGTAGGTTTCCAGAGAGGTATGCACCATAATGGTTTTGTGGACGGCACAGGCCATCGGTCTTCAGCATGCCTCCAGTTTCACTATTGAGGTTATCATAAAAGAACGCACCGAAGCTGCTATGGGGATAGGACAACGGAAGTTCTTCAGGCTTGAACCCTAATAAGGAAAAGGCATGAATGATGTCGTACAAGAGGAAACTTTTTCCACTTGAGCGAGCGCCAATGACAGCGATACGGATCTTCTTGAACGGATGATACATGGCTGTATTTATTAGCATTTAAGTCCTTGCAGACAGCGCAGTAGAGAGCCGTGAGCGAACTGTTTTAACTGGTGATGTTTCATGATGTCCATGCAAAGTTGAAAGCTGCCGAAACAGGCATTTGTCCCTCCCCGTTTTCTGAAATATGAAAAATCGCCATTACCTTCATCTCGTCTAAAATCCGACGCAGTTGTGCGACTTCCGTCTTCCTCCTCTATCTGATAGTTTCTATACATCTCATAACCGGCAGTTATAGGTGTGCAAGTGAAATAAACGTGAGGAACAATTTCACTATTTATCGCATTCACACCCGTCTGTGACAAGATACCTCTAAAGGCTATTGAATTTCCTGGTGCGCCTAGCCTTGAATCGATATGATCAGCCAAGTCATGAGTATCTTTTACAATGATACCATCACCGCCATCAAAGTCCACATATTTATCTGCCACTTTCTTTAAAAAATCATCTGTGGCATCCTCATCTGGCAGTAGGGCTTCTTTTTTGATATCGCTATATTGATCGAGTCCGATAAAATATTCGTATTCATTGTCAATTTCTAAGTTTTCGTTAAGATGACAAAGCATAGAACTATGGAAGATGGAATAAATAGCATTACGCCTCGGTTCGATTTCCATTTCATTAAGCAGATTATCGTGCAAATTTATATATGCTTCCTCTCTTTCATAAAGCATAAAATCAACATTCCTGAATGCGAGATAAGCCTGTGTCGTTTGATTGTTTCTCTCAATAAATTGAGAAATGTCTTCTGACAACTCTTCAAAAGGTATCTCTTTAGCATTATTATCCTCAACAGGCAAAAAGATACGATCACATAAAACAATATCTGTAGCTTTGGAACAATAATGCAGGAAAACAAAAGCCTTGTCATATCGCTTACTTTCAAAATCTGTTTTATCGAAACTCAAGTCCACGATTTCTGTTCCAATAAGATCTCCAATACTTCTCATAACAGAGTCGATGTCGTATTCGAAGAAACGTTCCATCAGCTTTTTCCCAGAGATAATCTTTGTAGATCCTTCTACTATATCATAATCTTCCAACTCTTTAGCGATCTCCTCCCATTTCAGGAATCTATCTTTACGGGCATTGTCTTCAATGGGACGGGGGGTGAGAGATGAGAGATGAGAGGTGAGAGGTCGCATTCTTCTGGGTTCAACAATCATTTTGATCTCACCCGTCGCTTTTTTCACAAAAGCCGTCACGACGAACCATTTCCTGATAGTTTGGATTATTTCCCTTATTTGGTTATAAGCATCTACACACGTAATTCGATCTTCAGGCATAGCCTTTACAAATGCTTCGCCCGGGATATTGAGAAAGTCAAAGTCGTAAACTACTTTTTTATTCTCAACCTCACTCATTTCTGCACCATAAAGGTTTCCCTGGCGACAAGCATAGAAAGGTGTACCTCCGTGGCCTCCCAGCTCATCGGGCCAGAATTGAAGAACATTCTTGTATTGAAACCCATCACGTTCCAATGGGTAAATATTATAACCCATACTTTTTATTGAAAGAATAATATCCTTCAAAAGGAAACTCTTGCCACTAGACGGTGTACCGACCACAGCCAGACTGACGTGTTTTCTTCCCAATCGTCTCATTCGGTCTTTTTGACGTTCACAATATTGCTGCCAGAAGAAACCAGTAAAGAAGAACTTAAAACGCTTTAACCAATTGAGTATTGTATTCATAGTTACAACTTATTTTATATTTTTACGATTCTTACAAGTTACAGAAGCCATAAATGCTAAAAGAATGGCTGTTTCAAAGGCTTCACCTACGGCATCCACACCAAAGCCAGGATTGAGTCGTCCGGTAAAGGGAAACCAGGAATGGTAGGAGAGATAAATATACAAGCTCGTACTCACCCACATCAGCATTGCCATGATGCGCCATTGCATAGCTGTTGTCATAACAGGCTTATCATCAGAATAACATATACTATACCTCATGACTAACCAGGCAAGGAGTGCCAAAAGCAAGAAGAACACCATCGTGGCAGCATAACCATATGTCCCGATAAAAGCAACAGGGACACTCAGGTCATTGAGAATAACCGGTGACTGGCCAGTGCTTACAGAAGGATGAAGGGGGTGCGCATCATTAGAGAGCGGATCTGAATCTCTATTATTTTGCATATAATGGCTCATGATAACCATGAACTCCGCATCACTTTCGTGATAGCGATAGCCGCTCTTCTGCAAATCATCGAAATTTGTATATAACATCATCCGTCGAGCATAACGGGCGTAATTAACTTTCTCTGAGTCAATAAAATAGTGACATATCAACGTCATCGTCACTGCAACTACAGCAAAGAAAGCGAACAAGCCTTTTATCCACCTTTTTTCTGCCTTAAGCGATCTGAAAGCTTTGGCATCACGTGTCGTATCTGGCCTTTCAACCAAAAAGAAGATAAAGAAGAAGAACAAGAAGAAGCCAAAGTAGTTGGTCATATAACCATGGTCGGACCAGAATGCTACCAGAATGTAAATGACTGTTACAGCAAACATACCCATCAGAAGAATGCCAATATGCAGATTCCCTCCTTTCATGAACTGACCTGCCATAAATGACATTACATCACAGAGGCCCAAAATAACCAAGAAGGTGATAAAGGCCGTGCTAAAATTACCAGGCACCAAACCAACCGCAAAGATAGTTCCAAGGAATAGAATTTGGATGAATAACGTTTTCCAGTTGGTCCGATCACTTTGCATCCAGTCGAAAAATGGCTTAATACTACTCCAAAAGAAGTTTAATATGAGACAAATAGTTAAGACCGCAGCTTCAATAGCAAACAGGCTATAGACTACAGAACGGTGGGTGTCCTGAATGGCTCCAGGTGTGAACCACTCCTTAAAATGTAAAAAACTGGTCTCTGGAAGAAGATAAGATTGGAGCATACCATTATTGACTTGAATGTCCATGATGCCAAAGAAACAAAACACCAGGAAACCGAATAGAACTAAACAAACGCCCCATCCACTCCATAGTCTCAGAGACTTCCAGGATGCATTGAAATGTAAAAAGGGCGCATTCAGAACCATGGAGATAGTGAAGAATAATAGCATCATCATGCCCGTTGACACCGGCATGATACCTGTCAGCTTCTCAAAATACGGATAGGTATAGCTCAGTTTTAATGCAATGAGCGATTTGCAGCAACAATATGCAAGACAAATGGTAAGCAATGTTGAAAGATAGATGGGATAGTGCTGTAAGTGGGCTTTGTTATATAAAAGATCCAAATCAGCATATTTCTTTTTGAATGGACTTCCTGGCAACCAGATGAGAAGTAGCAATACAAACCAGACAATCAAAGGCAAACACAGATAGCTAAGAATAAAAGACCGATCAATAAATCCCGTGCGTCCAATCAGGTTGTCATCACCAGATTGTAAGGTTATCCTTTGTAATGCCGGCACCAGAGAGACATGGTTTTCTATAGAGCTCTCCTGATAGTTATTATCTCTAAGCCGGACGATTCCTTCCTTAAACTCCAGATTACAAAGATCAAAATTAATGGCATTTGAAAATTCTGGTAAATACACGTCACCTTCGGCGGGAATAGCATTATTACTTTGCTTTATGGTAATAATCCCGCTTGACTGCTTGGATAGTTTTTCCAAAGAGTCGATGGTTGCTACAAAAGTGACCGGTTTGGGATAATGGATCAACAGACCAGATTCGGTATTTGATACCATCACATGACCAGCTCCCCATTCTGTGGATTTAACATATGGTTTCATCACATAATTAACGCCATTGATATGGAAATAGCCATCCTCTGCCTCATCGTTCCGATAACAATAATCACCAATGCCGAAGAATTGTAGTTTAAGATGTCTAGCGGTATCGCCCATGGCAGTTGTACTTCCATCACGGACATAAAGAATTGTATCATCGATGGCGGTATAGCGATCCAATATGATTATGTCTATTCGATCGTCCGACTTATGGAAAAACGAACGGACAGATCCATTTTGCAGATGAGCGAGCCATTTCAGGCTATCAAGATGGGAACAACCGTTTTCCTCCAATTGTTTTTTGATAGCAAACCAGCGGAACAAGATGTCTTTCTGCTCCTTGAACTTTTCCCACAATGACCAAACTTCCGCGCCTGTCAGCGACAAATGAAGCGTGTCTTGCGTGTTGAAACTATACGGAGGAAATATCAGGGAAATCTTTTGTCGATTATCGTTACGAATAGCATGTTTGTTAGGATTGACATTATTGATTTTATAGTATTGCAGAGAATCCTGATAAGCATCGTTAACACGCCATCGGAACGAATCCCCAGAACGGGTTATTTCCATGTAATCATGAGGTATCTGATGAAAGCAAATGCCACTGTTCTTTCCGACTGTGATAGATTGTGATTGTCCAATCTCAACACCCTCAACGATGAATGCAAACTTTCTTTCCACCCTGTCTGCCATCATAAAGCACAGGATAAAGACAATCGCCAAAACGATGGCTGCCACAGAGTAAGTTATTAAATTCTTATTCATTGGGACTATTATTTCTTATTGGTAAATACTCATCAGGTTTTTCCTAACATTTTCTAAAAGTCTCCTGTTTGCCACAAGCCTATAATCACTGTCATATCTGATATCAGAAATCAACAGTCCTATATTGCTGGCCAAAGATTCATTTCTGCTTTTGTACTCGCGCCTAAGGGCATCATTCATTCTTATTCTGTTATTCGCTATCATCAAATAATAGTCCGAACAACTACAATAGGCATTAGCTCTCACTTCTGACAATTTGATCATCAGTTTTGCATCCTTATTGTATGGTGCCTTCTTCCATTGATTGGCTTGCGACGCCATTACTCTAGCATCCTGTACTGACTTGCATGACCCACTCCTCCAAAACAGGGGTTTAATCGAATAGAAATAGTTGTGGATATATGTGTGATAGGTGTTGAGATCCTTTTCTTTCAGACTATGATGAGACACCAACTCCACAATATGGGCATCAACCTTTCTGAGACGAGAATCGCTCTCTGTCCAGTTTTTAGAACCGAACAACTTTTCCAACTCCTTAAACAAAATTGCAGAATAGTCGTTGGTTAGAATAGAATCGCATTGTTGACGAATACTATCGGACAACACGACTCCCCCTTGGAATTGACGTAACGACTGTTCCGTATTCAAGTCGGTACGCAATGTCTGATAAGTTTTTGTCGCATCTTCATAGGAAAAACTTTTCATTTTTACCTCTTCATCTATAAAGCCCTTGGCGTAATCAAAAGGTACGACCCGTAACACAGGAGGAGATACTATCGCATTCCATACATGATAGATACCCCAACCCACGAGCAAAAGAAGTAAGGCAAAAAGTATAGGGGTATATTTCGCCTTACCCTTACTCAAAAGTTTCTCCAAGAAATTCTGATTTGGTTGACATTTAGGGAGAAGACACTCTTCCAAGAATAATTTAGAATAATCTGCATCCAACCGAGTGTAATCTTTAAGAATGAAATTTCCTATGCTAAAAACAATAGGTTGGACGTTTTCTATATTTTTATCGTAAGACAATTCCTGTATCTGATGCCAGAAATCAGGCATCCCACTGGTGACAAATGTCTGGGCTGCATTTTCCTCATATATATCCGGGACATTCATCAAATCAGACTTCATCACCATTAAGTAGATAGCATTGGATTGTTGCAAAAAGCTATAATTCTCTAAATACTTAATGACATTATTGATATATGTGATCTGTGAATCGACATACGATGCTATCCCATTGTCTTTACAACAATCAATGCAAAAAACATGTATTTGGTCTTGGCTTTCAACAAGAAGTTGTCTCACTTCTGTTGTAATGCAGCCCTTCTGTGGCTTTAAAAAGGAAATATTATACGACCTCCCCCAAAACCACGACTTATACGTTGTATGATATATTTCTGAAACCTCTTCCTTTGAAAGATCTGGCACAAATACTTCTTTCTTACTTCTAAACAGACCTAATATTTGCGCTATTCGATTTGAGAGTATCTTATTTATGGGCCATTTAATTCGGAAGCCTTTTTGAGCGAGTAATGAAAAGATGGCAGAAGTCCTTCCAGAATGCGGCATACCCCAGAAAACAACGAGGTTTGATTTCTGGTTTGTGTTATAAAGCCCACCTTCAGAGAACTCTAATTTATTGTCGATGCTCAGCATATTCGCAAACAATCTATCTCCGAACACAGAAGACAAAAGTCTACGATTGATAGCGTCCTTTGCCATTTCCTTAATTTCCTGAAGGCTATATGACTGAGGACTGAATACGATGTTTTTTATATTATTCTTATCCATACCTCATTATCTGTGATGCCCGGAATACCTGTTTCTTGGGCGACGAATAAAAAAATAAGTAGTAAATATGCCTATAAAACAAAATACTGCCGTCAGAAGTCCGAGCCCCCCATAAAGATGGGGAGCACGCAGTCTTTCATACGCACTCTGCGAAGCTAATAGTGATTTATCGAACTCAAACTGAGTTGTATCTTCACCCTCATAAAATAGAGACGATCGGAGGCGATATTGGCGGCACCAGTCTTCACCAGCTGTCACAATATAACGAATGTTCTTAGCGGTAGAAACATTCCAGATGCTGACAGAGTCAAGCTCGGACAACCATAATTTTCGTTCAAAACGGACCAAATCCATGTTCTCTGGTGTAAGTCTACGTCTCAAACTATTTGCCATTGAACGGACAGCTGAGGTTCTGTACTTTTTTGTATTCAGATATCTCTCATAGTTTGTGACCCGGCGATTGACATATGCTTGATAACTACTATCTATCGCACTTACGTTCCTGGCCGTCTCAGTAATAGAACCGACAAACGCTTTTTCATGTTCAATTGCCGATATAAAGATATTAAAAGGGATACTGCCTAAAACAAGCACAAAACAAGCTATCGACATTGAGACGATTTCTATGGGCAAACCACTCCGTTTATTCCTCGAAGATTTGCTCTTACACATAAAGTAGATGCAGACCGACATAACAACAAATCCCAAAAACGTACTGCTTACAGCTATCGCATGATTGCCTGCGTAAAGATATTCCATACCATAAAAGGCTGCTATTGAAAATAGTAGCAATGCTAATACGGTGACGGAGAGAGCAACTCCTGCTTTACCATTGTGCATCATCATCCTTAAACATCCACATTTCCAGATTAGCAGACTTATTTAGGTGCAAAGATAACAAAAAAAAGACAACAACAACATTTTTAATCTAAAAAACTCCATTTTATTTGCATATTTCAAATAGTTTATATACTTTAGCACCCGAAAATGGCATTTATTTCAACATATTCGCTATTGACATATATAACGGCTCTTACAAACAGATAAATGAAACTAAAAGTAAAATACATCGTTTTAACAATACTGCTTGTCATCCTACTAATTCTTATATTGTTTACAGGATGGGATGTCCTCTGTCGAATTCTCTTTCCTAAGCGAGGATCATGGATTGGAAACTTACAATTATATATGTGGACAGGGATTGGAATTGTTGTATTTCTTGTTGTAAAAAGGTTTATAAAAGAGAACTTGCAGTGGTTTGAAACGTTCACTCATGAACTAACGCACACCATTGTATCAATTCTTCTGTTTAGAAGAATACATTCGTTTAAAGCAAATGGAGATAACGGATTGATTATGACTAGCGGGAATGAGAATACATTAGTATTTGTTGATTTAGCCCCTTATTGTCTCCCCTTATACACCTATATCCTGCTGGCATTCAGAGCTATCTCAACAAGCCAGTTTCTTTGGTGTGTCGACATTATCATCGGAATATCCATTGCTTTCCACGCAAATTGCTTTATTAAGCAGACTGGCAGTCATCAGTCAGACATAAATAAACGACCGCTGTATTTCTCTTACACCTATATAGCGACTGCACTACTATTTAATTTCTGTGTCATACTTGTTTCATTCTGGAGTTCAAAAAATGTCTTTATAGCATTTTGGTATGTTATAATGAAAATCATCGAAATCTTTTAAAATAATATAATATGTACACGAGAGCAATCCTTACCAAAGTATCGTTTTTTATGGCATCAACCATGCTGTTAGTACAAATGACAGCCTGCAATGGCTCAAAGTCATCCACACAAGTTAAAGACGGGGACCAAGAATTTTCGGACACACTTGACTGTTATGAACGTACTCGTATAGGAGATTATGTTTACGAAATTGACACATGTTCCTTATCGTTATCTTCTGTTATTTTGCGCGATACTCTTGGTCGTGTAGTTGCAGAATCTATGGCAGATGGACATGGTGAGTCATATATTTCTTTCTTTTTTGACAATCAAGATGTTGTCTCTGAAATTTATATGGGACTTGATTATAGTTCAGATTATGATGCAGAACAGGAAGTGAAATTCTTAACAGACAGCTGCAAAAATGATAAAGATGCCATCGCTTTTATGTTTGATAGAGATAGCAACGGGAAAATTATCCAAGTACGCTCTTCCAAGAGTAATGATAAAATCGTCTGTACTCCTGGTGGTGAAATAACCTACACAATTAAAAAATATCCAGGTTGGTTGTCTAATCACTCTGAACTATATGAAGGCGGTTTCCATGACATTGAGTTCCTTGTAAAAAGCCCTAAAGACAATCACGGTAATTGGGAGGAAACAATATATGTTGGTTATCATAAAACCCAATATAGGAAATACGAGAACAATAAACCATTAAAAGCAGAGGCAATCTCTCTTCTCAATGGAAAAGTGTTGGAGAAGATTCAATGTTCATTGTCAGGAGACACTTTGATTATGTCATCGGAGAATCTCAAGGACACTCTTTATGAGGATAGGGTATTTGTTGGTAACCAACTTTTAAGCTATAGTCAAAAGAGTCGCTGGGGAACCATTCTTGAAAAAAGAAGCTATGAAGTAACAACTTCTGGAGAGATTGTATGCCATTGCGAAAAGTATGATTATAGCACAAAAGCTTTGAAATCAGTATCACCTTATAAGGTTGAACGAGAAGAAATTGACCTGACAGAATGTTTTAAAAACATTTTCGAAGACTTGTAACTCAATATCCACACAATGGCCAGGGCAACTTTTAGGTATAAGAGAAACACTCCAGTAAACACTCTTCTTAAGCGTTATCTTGACAAGAAGAGTGGGAAGGTGAGTGAGGCGCGTCGTGAAATCAAATACCGTTTTGACTATTTGGATTGGTCAGTACAGAAACGGATCTTGACTGCTTTTCTTGCTTCTGGTAAAACTGATAGGGAATGGGCCTATACAAAACTTCTCAAATATTGGGATGATAGTTTTGCACCTGTTGTTGAGTCTTTGTGGAACCAGTATCATGAGACAAAGTGTTCATGGCCCATCATCAGGCACTTTCCTGAAGATTATCTCCTGAAGAACATGGACTTGCTTTCTGCAGAGAACAATTATTATTTCATTTGCAGAAGACTTGGTAACAAGCCCGATTTCAACATTGACAAGACCAGATTGTCTCCTTTAGATTATCTGTCCGTATTGTACTCAACAGGACGAGATGTTGATAAAAAAGAGGCTCTTGATATGCTATATGAACTCATTGGTAAACATTGTTCTACCGGACTGATTATTATAGAATTGGGAAATCCGCACTACATTACCAGGAACATAGGGTTTAATCCTAGGGATATAAGAGATGTCAGAAGAGCTATCTACTATCTACAAGAAATGGGAAAAAGTGAAGCGACAGAAACATTCACAAACTGGTGTAACTTCGTGGCTAAAGAAATAAAAGAAAGTCCAGAATTTCGCAAGCTCTCTTCTCAGTCAATATCAGACATAGAATACGTCGAGCGTTTAGCAAACATTGCCGTTGTTTACATGTATTTAAATCTTCCTTTATCAATCATGTCAAAAATAAAAAACATAGGGAACAAACAAATGTAGAGCGCCCGCAAATCCTTCGGCATGGTGTATTGGATGAAGGAAAGATGACAAACGATATTTATTACACATTTTGTGTTACACATTTTGTGTAATCAAAAAAAAGTTGTATATTTGCAGCGGAATTTAATATAATTGCGATATGGAGAATCCGTTTACGATCAAGGCTTACGAGTCGAAAGAACTGTTTTGCGACCGTGAAGAAGAGTTGCAACTCATGCTGCGGAACTGTGTCAATTGCACAGACATGACGTTGATTTCACAGCGCCGTATAGGTAAAACAGGATTGGTGTTGCGACTGTTTGATGAGCTGAAAGATGTAAAGCCCGACATTCATACGATCTATTTGGATATCTTTGCATCGCGCAATATTGATGACTTTATCAAACTGATGGCAGAAGCTGCTATGAGATCCTTTCAGCCCAAGACATCAATAGGTGAGAAGCTTCTGACGTTCATAAAATCGCTACGCCCTCAGTTGACATTCGACAATATCACAGGAGAGCCTCAGCTTCAGATCGCTTATCAGACAGCCCATGAGAAAGAATATACCCTGCGAGGATTATTTGAATTCTTGGATAGTCAGAATGAACATATTGTGATAGCTATTGACGAGTTTCAACAAATCCGCGACTATCCAGAGAAAAATATGGAGGCTCTTCTGCGTACCTACATCCAACAGACACATCTTCTGACATTCATTTTCTGTGGTAGTAAAAAGCATCTGATGGCAGATATCTTTGCCAACGAGAAGAAGCCTTTCTATAGCAGTACAGTCTTTGTGGCACTCGATAAGATTTCAGAGCAATCATACTCATCATTTATCCGAAAGTTGTTTAGTGACCGTCAGAGGAACATCACAGAAGAGGCACTGCAGTTCATCTTGGAATGGACGCGCCGCCATACCTATTACACACAGCAGCTTTGTCATACTATCTATTCGAATGGAAGCTGTAATATAACGATAGAAGATGTAAAGAAGGCCTGCGAGCAGCTGATGAAACAGAGTGAGACAGTGTTTTTGCAATATCGTCAGATGCTGACAGATAAGCAATGGAACTATCTGATTGCTGTAGCCAAGGAGGGAAGTGTCCAGCAGATCACGGCATCAGCTTTCCTAAAGGATTATAAGATAGGTAGCCCGTCAGTTTCCCGTCGCCTTGTAGAAGCCCTCTGCGAGAAAGGACTCATAAACGATGAGATTACACTGGCAGGAACAACCTACTCCATCAGTGATGTGTTCTTATCGCGCTGGATGGAACGGCTCTGAATTCCTACCATAGAAACTCTTCTCTTCTATCCATATATACCTTTTTCCCCCATTATTTAAACATTTCATTACTTACTTTTATCTCATCTGGTTCCTTGCGGAGATCATCAAGAGAGTCAGCATCTTTCCAGAAAGCACGTCGGTACGTACCATCGGGCATTAGGTCTATCTGCTCAATACCGTCAGCACTCTTCTTGTTGCTGACAGTACGCTTATAGTTGCGCAAATCTGAATCCAGCCACCAAGCCCCATCTGTATCATCGTACCAGAAGTTTGTTCCATTAAATCTGAACACGTCGAACCGTCCTGTATATTGCAAACAATTCGTATTGGCAAATTCCGAGCCAGAATCGTGATGTTCCATAATGGGAATATAAAGACTCCTTAATGACAACACACAATGAATACCAAATCGTTCCTCGTCAGGCGACTCCTCATAGTCATAAGGGAAACCATTGCTGGCAGCCACCAACTGATCCCACCACTTGGACCCCAGTTTTTGGGCCCTGTCATCCTTAATGATAAATTCTCGGCGTTCCACATCTCCATCCTTTTTGACGGCATAGGCGGCAACCTCGTCATAGAAGAACAAATGCCCCATTGAATAGACAAACAAATATATAGTACTTCCTCCTTTGCCCGCAAACGAATATATACGCTTAGGGTAAACATTTATTCCAGGTTTTCCTGATATAAGCGTATCAACAAATATCTTATCAGTAGTTTCAATTCGACAAACAATGGAGTTGTTGATTGTGTCCATCCTTCCTTTACCATCATCCGACACTATTGGTCTTTCCATATAGGATTGAGAAGGCGTAAACACACATCTGAGAATCAACATCCCTTCTCCAACTCCTGCTATAAGACCGTTACCTGCAAGCAAAAGGATCTTTATACTATTTTCAACCTTTTCCACCTCTTCCATTCCAAAAGCCTTCAATTGCTTCACCATCTGGCAACCTATAGAGTCGGAAGTCATTTTAATATTGACACTACGCGAGATCTTTCTGTTATTCGTCTTCATGTTCTTAATCTCGACCTGGACAGTATCCTTCCCGAAACCCTTCTTATAAAAGATTTCACCAAACCTCAATTTGCCAAGTCTTAAATCTGTATCGCTTTTCTTGAATCCGAGAGAATCCAGATAATTCAGGTAAGGCATATCATCAACATCACCAGTTGACTTTTCTGACAACATTATCAAGGCTAACCTTTGCAGGTCAGGCTGAAATTCTTGTGCTATAACACGAACAGAGCCATTACTGAACAAAACAAGCGCGATTGTAAAGATTTTCAAAAACTGTCTCATATCCTTTTCGATTATTGTTTAGTCGCATTATCGTATATATGGAAACACCTTTTTGTTACATCAACAGTCTAAAAAAAATAGACTTACACATAAGTGTTTATTTTTCTGGATTACAGGGATAATCTTCATTTTTGTTAAGGACGTCTATAACTGACTGCTGTAAAACTACTGCATAATCTGATGTCCTATAGACAACCAAGTCATCATACGCTCCAAAGCACAAATACAAATATCCTTCATTCCAAAATCTATATTGACAATCATCATCTGACATCATTGGTGTATGCAGCTGACCATCATCGATGATTATGTCAGGCTTTTGGCTTTGACTTGCCCATTCTGTCTTATGCTTCCATGCTGCATAACGATACCCATTAGCCATTTCGTCAACTCTGATTATATAATCTTTCGTTTTGCCAACATTGATACATCTTTTAAACGTCTTCAAACTTTTGTGAAGCCAAAATCCTGCATCCTCGCACTTGTATACGAAATGATGGCCATCAAATTTATATACAATGTAGCGGTCGCCACCCTCTAAATCTTTATCGATAAGAGGAACGTATAGCGTTTTATCAGTGGGATTGAAAATAAAGAATGAGGCTTCGGGCTTTGAACTGAACCATCTTTTGTATTTCACCGAGGTCATCACTGACTGATAGTTGTTTTTCACTTTAAAGACTTTCTCTTCAACATATTTTCTATCTCTTTTTGTAAGAGCTACAATGGAATAGACCCCTTGATTCAAGCGTTCGGCCAAGTAGATGGTTTTACCATTTGTAGTTGTTATAGTCCCCACTATATTGCCTTCGAGATTATTCTGAGCACAGGCCTTTGTCATAGGCCACATAGCTGCAATAGAGAGCACAGCGATAATAAATAAAACTGATTTACTTTTCATATATTTTCTTTTCATACTAACATCCACTTCAATCAAAATCATAGTCTTCAACTTCTCCAGAATTAAAATCTTCTTACATTGCAAAGGATTTTACCTTGCTTGTTAATACAATAAGCTTTCCCAGACAACCTGACATTTGCAAAACCTTCATGGAAGTACTTTCCTGAATCCCAAACACATGGGATAATCTGACAACCAGAATGATCTATATATCCAATCTTTCCATGAAGTTCCACCATTGCCAACTCGTTTTTAAACGGATGACAATCATCCCATTCGTTTTTTATGACAGTTCTTCCAGAATGGTCTATATATCCCCATTCTTCCGTGGCGGCAAGCCCCTCAGAGAATCCATTATCCCAGTCACAACACCATCTGTCATCGATAACGAAATCTCCGTTTTTGTCAATAAAGCCTTGATCTTCAATTGATGCCAACCCTTCTTTGAATATAGAGGCTCCAGAACAATTAATTTCAATAACCTTTCTACCATTCCTGTCAATGTAATAGATTATATCCCCATAATAAGTCATCCCAAGACCTTCAGAAAAAACTATTTCTTCATCATAAATACATGGCACTACAACCCTTCCGCTTCGATCTATGCATCCATATTTCCCATCTTCATTGCTAACCGAAGATAATCCATCAATAAATGATGTTGCTGAATTCCATTTGCATGGAATCACCACATTCCCTTTCTTATCAATAAAACCATATTTTCCAAAGTCTTCTATCATAGCAAGACCATCATGAAAGCCAGCAAAATCGAAACTATAGTCTTCTGGAGATTCAAGCACTACATTTCCACTTCTATCAATAAAATATTCATTGCTGTCATCAGTAACTCTTGCTAATCCTTCAGAGAAATCTTCGGCAGTTCGCCACTTACAGGGGATAACCATATTGCCTGCAACGTCTATATATCCCTTGTTTCCGTCTTCTTGAACCCAGGCCAGTCCCTCATGAAAGTCTCCAATAGCATCCCAGGAACAAGGCGTTATTACGCAGCCATTCTCTTGTACATAATCAAGCTTGTTTCTACGCATAAGGCGAGTGTACTCTACAAATTCCATAAAAGAATTATCTGTGTATATCAGTGGAGCACCACAATTAGAACAAAATTTTGCACCAGAAATATTACCTGTAAATTTGCAATTTGGGCATTCTTTAATCATATAACTTACTTTTTAGTTATTTTTACTTTGAATTCTTTTCTTGACTTTGAGAAGCTCTTTCCTTATTTGACATATTATTCTTAAATAATTGTGGCTGCAAATATAAGCATTTATACGATATTATGCAAACTTTTGGGCGAAAACTTCATCATATCTTTTACAAGTTGGTGTTCATCAATGCGGCCTGAGATGTGACGGGAGGTCGTTGTTGGCAAAGCGTATGTTGATATATTCGTTACCTGCAAAGCAGTGTTCCAGATTGCGCAGATATTCATTTTTAGTCTGTCAATTATACTTGATGATATTGGAATCAAGGTATTGGGAACGTTCCATCGCATTTCTTGGTCTATTTGAGGTACAGTGACCTGTTTATCTCTTTAAAATCTTAAGTATAACTACTTCTTCTCCGACTGGATTACAGTGGAGTATTAACTTGTAATGTGAGATTCTTAATTTGGAGCAAATTCAAAATCGCCCGATGAAAACTATAATAATAGCCCATTTCATCGAGATTATTAAGCCTGGCAGTCAATGTCAGGCATACATTTTCGCGTTTTGAGACTCTTTTTTCCTACCATGGGACTATTATTTCTTGAAAATAGACTAACTTTGCAGACGAATCCAAATCAACAATCCGTATGGTTAATCAACCCAAATCAAATTCGCCCCAAAAAGGGTTCTGGAAGATACTGATCATTGTATTAAAGCGGCATCTCGGACTGGTCGCTATCATCGCAGCTGCATTATTGCTGGAAATCACCTCCAGCGTAATGAATTATATCAACCACAACATTATCCAGGACACGATGGAGCGTCTGGTGGAACAGGAGATGAACAGTATTGCCTTGCGTATTCATAACCAGTTATCCAAGGTAGAGGTAACCCTCGATAATATGGCATGGGTTGTGAAAGAAGACCTTGCCAAATCTGATTCGATGTATGTCATCACGCGACGTATGGTGGAAAACAACCCTGCGATCCTGGGAGGCACTATCTCTTTCATCCCTAACTATTATCCCGAAAAAGGTTACTGGTTTGAGCCCTTCGCTGGCAGAAGGGCTGACGGCACGATTGAGAGTTTTCAATTGGGTTCTGCCAGTCACGACTACACGAAAAGCGAATTCTTTACCAAGCCTATTGCGCTGGGAAAAGGGCACTGGAGTGAGCCCTATCTGGACCCCGACGGTGCCAAAACGATCGTGACGACCTATGGCACACCTGTACGCGATCTTAACGGACAGATCGTTGGTGTGGTCGATGCCGACCTTTCGTTGGGTTGGTTTGAACAGTTGATGGTTAAAGAAAAGGTTTACAAGAACACGGAGCGCTTCCTGGTGACAGGCAGTCATCACCTGATAGCAGGAACGGAGGGACACATGTTAGAGCATGCCCTCAAGTTGCTGACAGCAGCGAACAATAAGGCAGGTTATCGCAGGGTGCCTGATGAGACGGGCGAGGAGCATCACATCTTCTTCCATCCGGTAGGTGGTAAGACTGACTGGGTGCTCATCTCGGTTCTTGATGACAGTGAGGTGTTCGGAAAGTTGAGCAAGGTTCGATTCCTGCTATACTTTGTTACTGCCATCGGATTGCTGGCCCTGGGATTTATCGTTTACCGTACATCGCGCAATTTGGAGCATCTGCGGCGGGCGAAGGCAGAGAAGAATCGGATTGAGTCCGAATTGCATGTCGCCAGCAATATACAGATGTCGATGATCCCGAAGCATTTTCCAGAGTTTCCGGGAATCGACCTGTATGCATCCATCACCCCCGCTAAGAAAGTGGGTGGTGACCTTTATGACTTCTTACTCAAAGACGATCAGCTCTATTTCTGTATCGGCGATGTGTCGGGCAAAGGCGTTCCCGCTGCACTGCTGATGATGGCGGCAACATCGCAGTTCCGTACAGTCTCGAAATATCTGAGCCAGCCGGAACAGATCATGATGGCTATCAACGATCAGATTGCCGAAGGCAACGATACCCACATGTTTGTAACCATGTTTATCGGAATCCTCGATCTCAAGACAGGCCATCTGGCCTATAGTTGCGGTGCTCATAATCCTCCCCTGCTCGTAGGCTCCACTGTAGAGGATCTGCCTGTTGCCCGCAAGCTGCCTGTAGGTGCCATCAAGGGGATGAAATATGTATTGCAAGAGACTCAGATAGACCCGGGAACCACGCTGTTCCTCTATACCGACGGACTGACAGAGGCCATGGATGCTGCGAATCAGATGTTCGGTGTGGAAAGAATGAAAGCAATCGCAAAGAATCAGTTCTCGGGTGGGGAGCCCTCTCCGAAGGCACTCATCGACAGGTTTACAGAAGCCGTGGATACCTTTGTGGCAGGTGCCGAACAGAGTGATGATTTAACGATGATGGCAATTAAAATATTGGAATAAAACATAAATTACTACGAACATGATTACAAAGATTGAAGAAAACGACGGCATCATGACCGTCTATCTGGAGGGAAGAATGGACACCTCTACATCAAGTGAGACAGAAATGGAGATAAAGCCTGTCTATGAGACAGCATGCAAGGAGATCATCATCGACTGCAGTCAGTTGGAATATATTGCTTCCAGTGGTCTTCGCATTTTCCTAAGCCTGTTGCTCGATACCCAGCCACAAGGCAAGCACATCAGCGTAAGGGGCATGAACCAAGCGCTTCGTGACGTGTTTGACATGACGGGGTTCACCGATCTGTTCGACTTTATTTAAATCAGAAAACACAAAACTAGCATGGCAGACAATTATCATTATAGACTCTGTTTCGATAAAAAAGTCAAGGGAAAAGACGATGAAGAGACAGATTTGTGGCTAGAGAATACAGAGGAGAGGCAGGTTGTTCTCGATAATGTCATCTATCATATGGCACTTAGAGGAATAACCTTCAAACGCAAGATTTACCAGCCTGGCGAGATTGAGGCAGAGATATTCTTCCTGGAAAAGACCGAAAACAAAGAAGAAGAGACTCATCTCACTGTTTCTACGGTATCGGATCTGTTTTTAAATAGTTGCCTCAGTCTGTTCCTTGTCAAACATGATCATCATGGCAATGAGATGAGCAAACAGATCATTGCCAAGGGCTATTATGTATATGAGTTGAATCCCCGCTTGGTGCAACAGCCTGACGGCAGTAAGATGATGTTCGTACGACTGTCTATCTTCAGCATGGATAAGCTGATGACATTAGACAAGAGCTCTCAAGTCTTTGTATCCAAGAAACTGGGTTCTAATATTATGGCTGATGCGTGTAAGAAGTATGCTGTCGGCAGCCATGTACTGAAAGAGAACCATGACCACCGGCAGTGCTTGAGATACAATCAGGATGCTGTAGGACCGAACAATAAGAGTCTCATTATTCCCTCGGAGATGATCCATCCCTATCTGGTGCAGTATAACGAGACCTTCTATGACTTCCTGGTGCGAACGGCCAACCGCTGTGGAGAATTTCTTTATTACGAGGACGGTCAGCTGATTCTGGGCCTGCCCGACAGCGGTGAACCGAAGCTCATCACGCGATATGCATCAGTCACCTACCAATGTGTCTCAGACAACAGAACGCATAGTGGGCTCTATACGCGCGACAGTATGAAGGACGGCCTAGGCAAAACAGCCGACACGAACTACAACCCCGTGGGGAAGAACTCAGCTGGATTCCCCAGAGACCTCTTCCCCAAAGAAGAATCCTATCACTCCGAGCTGTCGTCAGACGAGTATTTCTTCCCGTTGTTTGCCGACAAGTTCACTTCACTCTCGCGTGAGATGGGTTATGAAGGTGGTAGCGATGACATCGCCACATCGCAGGCCTTCCCCGTGATAGCCGGGGCCATGGCAACAACAGAGGGCGCGACAGACTTCAGTGCTGCCATTGCTACCGACAAGGCCTCGAAAGAAGTATCAGGGGCATCCAAGGTTGCTGATGCGAATAAAGCTGGCAATGAAAAATACATCACGAAGAAGACCAGGACGGAGTATGGCGACGGCACGACAGCCGTGCTTTTCAGTTCCGTGAAGTCTGACGGTTGGACCACACTGCAGTTCTACGATACGGTGCGCCAATGTGAGGAAGCCTTGCAGAAAGAAATCATCTGCATCGACTTAGACACCTATATTGAAGAGTTGAAGTTAGGTCAGAAAATCAAGATTACCAAGGATGGAGAGACCTACATCGTGATTCAGATTATGATGTCTGGCGAAGAGAAAGGACTGTCGCAGAAAATCTTCGCCATTCCCCTGGCAGAGCTCAATGTGCAAGGTCAGGTAGTCAAGAAGCCCTTCCCGCCATTGCTCCCGGTGCCGTTTATCCGCCATGCTGAACCTCAGACAGCTTTTGTCACCGACAACCAGGATCCCAAATATCAGGGCCGTGTACGTATTGTCTATCCCTGGCAGCCGGAGTTCAAAGAGGCCGAGCAGCTGACGACAGCCGAAATTATGTATGCCCAAGCCCTTATGCAGCTTGCGACTACTCAGAAAGAGCTCAAAGCTGCTCAGGCCACGTTGAAACAGTTGCAGCAGGAAGTGGACACCTTGAAGAAGGGTAAGCTCATCACTGTCATGATGAAGACCATGACCTTGCAGGCACTGGAAAAACAAATCGACGAGATGAAGGCTGATCCGGAAAAGGAAGCCATGGTGCAGCAACTTACGCTGGCTAAGCAGCAATTCGAAGTTCAGATAGAGAAACTCAAGAATATGAGCGACGAAGAGTTCAAGGCTTATACGGAACAGATGGAGAAATGTGTAGAAGACCAAAATAAGGCCATCGAGGAACTGAATAAGAAAATTGAAAAAGCCCAGGCCGAGGTCGTCAATAAGAAGCAGGACCTTGATAAGACGGTTGTGGCTTACAAACAGTCGATCGTTAATTTATCCTCGCCCTGGATCCGTGTTGCGACGCCCATGGCAACTGATGGCGGCGGTACTTTCTTCAAGCCGATGATGGGCGACGAGGTGCTGGTGAACTACGAAGGCGGTAACGTGGAGCGGCCATACGTGGTTGGCAGTCTGTTCTCCAAGAACACACTTGCCCCTGATGAGCGTATCAACCGCACGGTGGGTCCTAACCTTCACAAGAATGCCTCGATAGCCATTGTCTCGCCAAACGGACATGCCATCACTTTCAAGGATCCGGCGAATGCGGACGGGTTCGTCGCCAGCGTCTATCCCGCCTTTGGGCCAATCAAGGACTTGGTGAATATGCCGTTGCCCAACTCAAAGGATGTCATGGGCGGTATTCGCATTGGCGACCGCTTCGGCCTTTACTCCATCGACATGTCGTCAGGCAAACGCAGTGTGAGTATCAGTTCAACGTTAGGTGTCGTGAAACTCGATGCCTATACAGGCATCACCATCACAGCCCCCAACGGAGATGTCGCGATTAAAGGTAAGAACGTAACTATCGAGGCAGGCAACAACCTGTCGCTGCTCTCAGGCAAAAATATCAAGAAGAAGGCCGATACTACGTCCTCTACTGTCGAGGGCAAGTTGGAGTCTGGCGTAGAATCTGCTGCCGATTCTGGAAGTGCGAAGGCTGCCAAAAAGGTGACGCAACCACTTGAGGTAGCCCTGTTCCGTACGGTTCTGGAGACCTTCCTCAAACCTATTGAGGGCACGATGTGCATCAAGTCGAAGCGGTATATGAAACTGGAAGCAGGTAACGGCCAAACCATCATCAACCAGAACCGCTACAAGGATTGGGACGCCGCTAAGAAAGAGAAGCTGGCTAAATCGCAGGACTTCTTCAGGATCATGATTGACAGGGTAACCTTGCTCGATGCCCGCCTGAACGACTTCACCATGCGTTACCGTGCCATGTGGCTGGATGCCTATAACAAGAAGGAAGCCTACGTGAAGGCAGAGACCGAATTGTGTACGAAAGGCATCGTGGACGACCTGGTTACAAAGGCATACGATGTCAAGCCCGATGCAGATTGGAAGGACAACGCCTTCAAGGTGGATGCCCTGGAGGGTGCCAAACTGAAGAAAATGAAAATCGGCAAGGGCGGCATTGTCACGCTTAGGAGCGACGAAGAACGCAAGTCGGAGATGCTTCCGCAGGCCAATGCCCTCGGCGAGGCTGTGCATATCCTGCGCACACATATCGAAGGCTTTAGCAAACTCTTCGATGATATGGATGACGGAGGATCTAACTACATCGACAAATCACTGAAGGAGGCATTCCAAAGTTTCAGGTACAAAGTGTCAACCAAGGTGATGTCTGAATACGGCACCGACCTGAAAGGATTTCTGAAGGATGCCGCTCCAACGGATACTTTTGTCAAGGATAAGACGGCCCTGAAACGCATGGTGGCTGCGGCCTTCATCGCCAAGGTGGCTGGCGATCCTGCCCACAAGGAAGACCAATACCTGAAGGTGGGCTATAAGACAGAAGAGCTGACCGACGAGAAAGTGCAGGATAACTACCAGTGGAGCACCATCGTAAAGCAGATTGACAACTCCACCATGCCCCCACTGCTGAAGAGCATTACCGACCACATCAAGGATAATGCCAGTAAGTCGCTTAGTCTGGATCAGTGGAAGGAGATTGTCGGCGATCGTGAGGTCTGGGATGACCGCAAGGGCGGCCAGATTCTCTTCTCCGATGATGAGAACTCTACGGTAAACTTCGATCGTGGTGCCCTGCATGTAGAGCGCGGTGCCAACAGTTATAATATGGGCAGACTGAAACAATTACTAACAGGACTGAAGGAGTAGAAAGTTATGATGGATTTTATATTCAAGAATTGGCAGAAGAAATTGTCGGATTTTGAAAGCAGCGTCAAGAAAGACCTGGCAGAAATCCGTAAGTGTAAGGCCGAGATCCAGCAGATGAGGCAGGATACGGAATTCGAAAGGCGGAAAGGCCGTTATATCCGCGATGACGAGCGACTCATCCTCTCGGCTCCTGAGATTATTATCGGCAATGTTGACGATACAGGCGTACACTTCGACAGTGCAGGCTCTACGGTGATCTTGCGTGGCTCTCATGTTGGCCTCCAAGGTATCGGACAGGGCGGCCAGGTGGAGATGCGCTCAGAGAGTATCCGTCAGATAGCCGAGGATCCCGGATGCGACGGTCTGGAGCATGTGGTTGGCAGTCGTTCCGAGGTGGTAAGCCAGGCACGCCATATTGTGCTTCACAGTCAGGCCGACGAGGGCGTGTTCTCCGAAATTCCGGTCTATACAAAAGGCGGAACGGGTGTGCGCATCCATGCTGATGAAAAGATTGAGATCGACTCATCCGTGTCGGCAGAACATCACAAGGAACGGCTCACAATGCTCCTTGAGGAGCTCAAGAAACATCAGAAAGAGCTTGAGGAGAAATCTACACGCCACAAAGTCTCTCTCGAACAGATGGTGGCGATGATGGAAAAGCTGCTCACTGAGAAGAAACGGTTGGGCGAGAAGAGTAATGCCGTGCGTGCATGTTATGGCGATATGGAGCAGGTGACCGGACAGATTGAAGAACTCTCGCAGTCGCTCTCCGAGGAAGTCTGCAGCTATGCCGACATCCTGTCGCTCCTGTCAGAGACCAACCGCCAGTTGAAATGTGTGGAGACACAGAAAAGTAAGATCAAGGATGCCGATAAGTTCAAGAAAGAGTCCACTGGTGCCTCCGTGGCTATGACGGGTGAGTTGATTTCTCTCGAGTCGAAAGACGGTGACGGCCATCTGCGAGAAAACGAAGATGCCGGTATTATCGTCACCGGATGTGGCATCAACGTGCAGACCATTCGTGAGGACAGTTCGCTGATGGACGAGGGATACATACAACTGTCATCTAAGGCTGTCACGGTTGACACGACTAACAACAAGGATGCAAAATATGATGAAGAGGGTAAACTCACATCGGCACAATGCCCTGTGGAGGGTACATTCAACGTGGCTTCAAAGAATATAGTCTTCGAGGCTGTAGATAAAGAGTTCAAAAACGACTTCTGCAAGGATAAGGAACTGGCTGCTGAAGGAAAGATCAAACTTGTGGCGAAGCAGGTGGAAGTATCGACTGCCCATGTGCAAAATGTTGAAATCGACGACAAGGGTAAAGTGACCAAGGGCGAATATCCTGCCGACGGTGCCGTGCGTATCAGTTCGAAGAATATCACGCTCGAATCTGTCGATTCAGAGTTCGACCCGAATGCCCCCCGCCAGCGCAAGGAGAAGTCGCTAGCAAAGGGTGGCAGCATCAGGATGCGGTCAGAGCATACGGCCATTTCAGCCACCACCACCGAAGGCAAGGCTACAGGTGCAGTCAGCCTCAATGCCCAAAAACTTAACCTGCTATCGGCAGATACCGAGGGTGACAAGCAAACCCTGGCAGCCGACAGCAAGATCATGGTCTGGGCCAACAAGGTGACGCTTCTTGGCGGCAAGGTACTTCAGGCCATTCAAGGTGAAAAGAAGGGCAATGACAAGACCTTCCTGTTGCTGAAGGAATCTAAGGCGAACCTGAAAGGTAAGGAAACCGAGCTGCACGGAGATACGAAGATCGTCGGCGAACTCGACGCACCCAAAGTTACAGCCGACAACCTGGAGGTTAAGAGCGCATTCAAGTCGAAGAATATCAGCGATGGTATTGCTGCTGGTGCTGCTCCCAAGAGTTCTCTCCAAGAAGATGGTGACTACCTGACGGATGAAGAGAAATTTGAAGAATACTCAGATTAAAAAGTTGAGATCATGAATAATTACGTTATCACCGAAATAGACGACGCCCAGAAGAAAATGAGCGCCTATGTCACCCTGCTCAGTTACAGGTATATGAATCTTTGCGTCAAGGCCGAGTTGGGAGCACTCATGCCCGTCAATGTCTATATAGGCGACGAATCCTACAACATCGAGGACGTGGCCAATATCTACAGTCCGGATGAGTTTCAGTTCGAAGTCTATCCTAAGAACGAGAACAATCAGCAGGCTATCGTCCAGGGCGTCTATGAGGCACATCCGGAGTTTAAGATGGAGATGAAGAATGACGGCGGCTCTTACATCTTATACACCATGCCCGTTGTTGACGAGAACCGTCACGATCTCCTGCAGAATGCCATCAAGGGGCTTTATGAGGAATGTTGTGGCCGCATTGATGCCATTCATGCAGAATTCAAGGCCCGTATGCTGGAGAACCTGACGAAGGTAGGCGTCTCTAAGACAGAAACCGATGAAGCGCTGCAAGCACTTGACGATCTGCGTCAGAAAAGTATGAACATGGCTGATCATCAGCTGGACCAGAAGCAAAACGAAATCGACGAGGCATTAGTCCGTTATCAGACAGAACAAGCCCATCAAAAGGAAGAAGACGAAGCATATGATGTCACCAAGGGATTCAGAATGTACCCATCCCCTAACGATGAAGTCTGAATAAAGGCAAATTGATTGGCTTATAATTTTGCGCTTTGCGAGATTATTCGTACCTTTGCACCCGAGTATGAGATTTAACAGAATATACCATCTTATATTTTGTGCCGTGCTGGCTTGGACGGTTGGGTGTACAGGGAACGGAACATCGAATAGCGAGAAGGTGAAAGCCACCTGGCAGAGGTACGATGAGGCATATCGTGCTAAGGACCTGAACCGTGCCTTGTCTATTCTCGACAGCATGGAGACGGAGAAGATCATCAGCACGTCAAAGGCCGACTACCTGCGTGGACTCAACTACGACCAAGGCTGGCAGATGAAGATAGCAGAGCATCTTTATAAGAAAGCTTACGAAGGCTATGCCTCAGATCCTTCACAGGATTGGTACACTTATACAGATGCAGGCTATCGTTGGGCTTGTCTGCGTTTCGGTCGGGGCGATACTGAAGGTGCCCTGAGCGTCATCACCGACCTGCTGCATCAGGCAGAAGGCAACGAGGCGTTCCCCAAACGGGTCGAGTATGCTTTGCTGATGCTCATGGCGGATGCCCAGTTGCAGCTGCAGCATTACGACGAGGCTAAGCTCACGGGGCAGAAAGCCTACGAGGCAGTACAACAAAACGCCGATAATAATAGCAGGAAAGGCTGGGAGATGGCTTGGGCCTGTATGAACATATCCGATATTCACCACACAACAGGCGACATCGAAGGTGCTCTGGCTTGGCTTGACCGCTGTGCTCAAGGGTTAGCCCTCGCTGAGCAAGAACAAGACGACTCGCTGTTGATTGAGGAATGGAAAGGCCATGTTGCCCTCGTGCGGGCACTGTACTTGCAAGAATCGGGCCATGCAGTCGAAGCTGTTGCTACTTACGCTGCCATTCCCCAAAGTCGCATGATGGAACCTAAAGGCTATACCGAGGCGGCCGAATACTTGATGGCGGCAGGTCGCTACAACGAGGCTGCCTATTGGTATGAGCAGCTCGACAGCACCTATCTGGTTACCGATGGTGCCAAGATGACATTCGACAACATCGCCACCCGCCTTTCTCCCCGCTACTCAGCCTACCGCAAGATTGGCAGAAATGCCGACGCACTGGTACTTGCCGACAGTATCAGCGCTGCCATCGATTCTGCTCTCATTTGGCAGAAACAGAACGATGCGGCCGAACTGGCGGTCATCTATCAGACCCACGAAAAGGAGTTGGCGCTGAACGAGGCCAAAGGCGAGACCCGTATCCATCGTGCCCTGCTTGTCGCGGCGCTCCTCGTCATCCTGCTCATTGGCATCCTGTTTTGGCGCGCGCGCAAATATAATAAGGTGCTCCTTGAGAAGAACTGCCGACTACTGGCTGATATAGAGCAACACGAGCAGGAACAGCAACAAGCCATCGAGCAGTTAAAAGCAGAGCCCGAAGAAAACCTGACAGCGAATCAACAGCTCTTCCGTCGCATCTGCGACCTGATGGATGGCCCCGATCATATCTATACCGATATTGACCTGGATCGCAACCGCCTGGCGCAACTCCTCGGCACCAACGAACACTATGTCACCGATGCCATCAGTACCTGTACCAATGGTAAGAGTGTAAACGGCTTCCTGAATGAGTACCGTCTGCGCTACGCCACCCGACTGCTGGCCACCACTACAGACACAGTGGCAGTCATTGCCGAACTCTCCGGATTCTCTCGCAGCTCGTTCTTCCGTGTCTTCAGTGATGCCTATGGCATGTCGCCTTCTGAGTATCGCAAAGTCGCGGGGAAATAATTACTTTTTCACGTTTTGAGACTTTATTTTCCTATCGTGGGACTGTTGTTCTTCTAAATCATTGTAATTTTGCCGTCGAAATCAAACCTCAGAACGTATGGATATAACACTTGTCTTCACAGTTGCCCTTGCTGCCGCCTTCGTTGTGGTGGTGCTCGTGCTTGTGGTCATCATCATATACCAGCGTTGGCGCATCGGCGACCAGAACGTCTTCATCGAGCGCTTCATCCGTCAGAACGAGGAACAGCGCCAGAAGCTGAAAAGAGCAGGAATCATATAAATGATAATAAACTAAATAAGAAAAGACAATGAAAAAGATTATGATGACGCTCGCAGCCGTCCTTTGCTGCGCAATGACCATGAGCCTTACATCGTGCTCACAGAGTGATAATCCCGTTGATCCGAAGCCAACGAAGCCCGTTAAGATGGCTGATGTCGTGACGCTGACCACTGCACCGCAGTCTTTCTATAAACTCGACACCAAGGAGCTGTTGCCCATCTATATTGCAGTCAACAGTGCCTACAAGGACGAGAAAGGCCGGACAAAGTTTTACGATCTCTCCAAGGTTAAAGAGATAAAAGTATCTAAAGACATGTTCATTGTCGATGCCAGCCATCTGGCTGATAACGGCTATATCAAGCTGACACTCGACCCAGATAATGATGATACTAAGAACATGGTGGAAAATGTGGAGGAATACGGTGTCTATAGAATAGCAGGAGGTTTTACGGTTGAGCTGATCAATGAAAATGGCGAGAATCTGGTATCGGAACTTGATTATATCTATCTGCCGAAAAACGAGCAGAAAGAGGTTCTGAACATCAAGCAGTCTGACCTGAATGAGAAGAACCAGCTGATTCTCGAGCCTGCTGTGCTTAGTCAATTTGATTTCAGCGAGTGGCCAATCGCCAGGAAAGGTGATTTCGCGAAATGGGACACAGAAGGTTTCTTCAATACACAAATCACTGAGGACGGAAAATTAATCCTCACTACCGATGGCTTAACAACAGATCCTGATGAACCTGACACGCTTACCTTGGAATTCACCCGCAGCCTTACCGGTAGTCCCTTACCGCTACTTCCCGAAGGCGAGGGTCTCATGGTGAACTTCCGCTACGAGTTGGAACTGAACATCAGCGAATAAACAAATTGATACATATTATATAATACAACACATTACAACATGAATTTTAAACATTTATTTGGGGCAGCACTGACAGTAATGTGTGCCTTGGTCTTGACTACTACACTCACTGCATGCGGTGGCGACGATGACAACGGCAGTAAAGGTGGCGATGACAACCATAAGCCCGTGGCAGCATCCCTGAATGTCACACTGACCGTTGGTGATGACTTGGTTAAGTATTTCGATCTTACCGTCGATTATTACGACGCCGACGGCAAGTTACAGAGCGAAACGTTGAAAGAGGCCAAGTGGGAGAAAACAATCAAGGCCAGCTTACCCGCTACCCTCGGCGTACGTCTGAAGGCCATCCATCTAAAGGATGGTGTTGACCCCGCCACTATTGATCTGATCAGCGTTAAATCCTCGCTTGCTTACGGCTACCAAATTCTGGATGCCAACGACGGAAGAGTTGACGGATTTGCTTTTACCCATGGAGGATCTTATAGCATTCATGGCTCTGATATACCCGAATGGCTCAATGATGAAGGCAAAAAGATCGAGGAGATTCTTTACACCTTTGATGCCAGCGGCAAATACACGCAAGGCAGTTGGTAATATATAAGATCAGTTTATGAAAAAGATTCTAACGACCCTTATAATAGCCATCCTTTGCTGCGCCATGACAACTACTGTTCATGCTCAGGACAAAGTTGAGCAGGCATTGAAACTGGCAGAACAGAAAGCAAAGTTTGCCGACGAGAACATGGAAAATGGCAAGGTGCAGTACGAGGCCGCTGTTTCATTTATCTCAGACGATTTAGGTGAGAAAAAGGATTTGGACCGCGCACTGACCTATGCCAACCGCGCTTTTAAGATTGCACAGGAGCATCCTGCACCACAGGATACGTTGAAGGGCCTTACGTGCTATGCACTCGGAATGATCTATATGTGGAAGCAGAGTTGGGAAAACTGCTTCGACTACATGGAGATGGCTATGGACGCTTTCCAGGAAGAGCTCGGACGTTACGACCCAGTGACCAACGGCACTAAGCTGGTATATGGCTATTTTATGGCAGGTGCACAGCCCCTCCGGGCATTCCCGTTGATTCTACAAGCCTTCACCGACAACAGTATGGCTCCACAGAACAAGCGCATAGAGAATATAGACAAGGCATTTATTGCTCAGTCAATGGCTTTGGAGATGCTTATAGCCGATTACACTAAGCGCATGAGTCATGCAGTGCCGGCGGTAATCCACGAAGGCAAGTCGTATTACGTTATTCAGACCAAAGACTGGAACATGGAGCGTCCGCTGGTGGGATGGACGGTGCCCAGTATGTTACGCACAGATGCTGAGAATGCAAGTTTCAAGGGCGACGATCTCATTCTTTGTGACGATAATTTCCAGCTTTTCGTTGTACCAGAAGAGGAGAAGGAAAAGTACAACTTGAATTTCAGTTTCCTTCATCAAGTACGAAACCCTCGTCAGTTACAGATCAAGGACGGCAGTTCGTACATCTGGTTCCTAAACGACCAGTCTTATAATGACATCTTAAAAAAATACCGTGAATTTAAGTCAAAGAAATAATAGATAAAAGTGATACATCCTTTAATAGGACATCAGGGCGAGCCACACCACGGCCCGCCTTTTTTGCGGTATAAGTCGGATGTTACCTTAGCGCTAACGTAGCGCTATGGTAGCGCTATGGGCGGTCATTGCTACGTTAATTTCTGATAAAACGATGGCTATTGACAAAAGAATGCGTACTTTTGCATCTTAATAAATATAAGAGACGATTTGCACTTTGAAGTATGAAGTACAAGGATCTGTTTATCGATTTCGACGATACGCTCTATGATACCTATGGCAATTCTGTCATTGCCTTGCAGGAGACGTATGAGGCATATGGGCTGGCGAGATATTTTGCTGACCCACAGATCTTCTATGATGCCTATTGGCAGACGAACATTGATCTGTGGACACAATACTCCAAAGGCGAGATCACCCGAGACTATCTGATTGTAGAACGCTTCCGCAGACCGTTAAGCGTGGGAGAAGGGCTGAATGTGACAGAAGCCTACTGCCTGGAGATGAGTGACTGTTTTCTGGATTTCTGTTCATCGAAGTCTGGTGTGGTAGAGGGTGCCCATGAGCTAATGGACTTCTTGCGCAATAAGGGCTACAGGATGCACATGTGCAGCAACGGCTTCCACGAGGTGCAATACAAGAAATTGGCTGCCTGTGGCCTGAAAGACTATTTCGACACGATCATCCTCAGCGAAGATGCAGGTGTCAATAAACCCTCGCCACAGTTCTTTGACTATGCCCTCCAGCGCTCTGGTGCCCAGCGCGCCACCACCCTGATGATCGGCGATAACCTACAGACGGATATCATGGGGGCTATGGCAGCAGGCCTCGATGCTCTCTTCTTCAACCGTTACCCTGAGCACGAAAAGACTACTGTGCCCCCCTTCGTCGTCACCAGCCTCCGTGACATCATGAAGATATTGTAATCATATTAGATAAAAGAAATAGGGCTCAACTGAGCCCTATTTCTTTAGTTTGATCTCTCGCCAGTCGGATTGCATGTCAGGAGAGCAGGTGACGACAGGGGTCTGGATCTTGCGGTTGATGACCACCGATTTCTGTTTCACGTTCTCTATCACATATTGGCAGAGTTCGCCGAGTGTCGTGTTACCCTTCGTACTCTGAAGTTTCTTCAGGAGGAAGTAGGTGAAGAGACCATGGTGCTGTTCTTTATAAGGATAGGCGGTCTCATCGTCAGAGGCAGCGCTGAAGGCAACCAGATTGCCTGTTGTCGGACGCTCTTGTTTGGCTTTCAGCGAGATACCACGTGCATTAGCCATCAGCGTACTACCGTCGCCGGTAGTGCCACTGAAGCAGGCATCGATAAAGACCACCACCGACTGGGCACCTAATGATGACAGCTCGCTATAAAGCTTCTTCAACGGATAGCAAGCCTCGGTCTGAGAGCCGTCTGCGTCGATAGGCAGCAGGAAGGCATCACGTGTTGATTCATTGGGGATACCGTGACCAGCATAATAGAAGATGATGCGGATGTCCTGATAGGCCTTGGCAATGTTGGTGATATCCTGCACGGCACGGATCATCTTACCATAGGTGGCATTGGGATAGGTGAGGATGTTCTCCTTGGGCAGTCCCAGTGTCTGTTCACAATACTGTGCGAAGATATTACCGTCGTTACCCGCCATAGGCACAGTGGGGACTAGTGTGTAGTCCTCGTTGGCAATGATGACGGCAAACGTCTTGGTGTTATTGCTCTTGCTTTTGGGAATATTCACATCAACATCCGACAGACCAACTACGACTTCCGTCTTTCCGACCTTTGCCTTGTACTGGCTGCCTTCAGAGTTGCTCAGCATGCCGTAGTCGATCGGTGAGAAGTTGGCTGCCACCTCCGTCTCATTGTATGCCAGCGTCTGTTGGTTATTATACTCATAGAGCTTACCTGAGGGGGTAGAGAAGATCAGACTTGCCAGTGCCAGCTTCTTGTCGGCAATCACAAATTTCTGGTTATAGACCTTAATGTCGGCCCAGCTTTCTGCAAATTCACGTGCCTCATTGTCGGTACGGGGTACCTTCAAGACAATATCGCCATAAGGTGACTCGATGAGGAACGACTGGTTTTCTGCGTCGTATGGCTTGATCTCCATGTCGGCAACGGTCATGTTCTTCGCAAAGCGCTGCACATATTCATCCATCAGGATTTTCTGCAGTTCCTGTTGCTTGAGTCTGGCCGTCTCCTCGTTCACACGGGCCTTATATTCTTCGATCGTCTCGTAGGGATCCTTTTCCTTCCACTTCTCCATGCTCTTCTCAATGGACTGTTTGGCAAAGACATCGAAGTCGGGCACACCTTTATAGATGTCCTCAAATTCCTCCTGGCTCTTTTTCTTCTGTGCCACCAGTCCTTCTGCCTCTTTCAGATAAGAAAGGACGCGTGCATGCATCGACACATCGGTCACATCCATATATTCCTTCAGATAGATGATGGCGTCCTCGTATTCCTCAGAGTTATAGGTTCGTGCAGCCACGAAATACACCAGATTCGGATAATAGCTGTCTTTGCGCAGGTTCTCACTGGCCATCTCCTTCATCATGGCGATGTCAACAGCCTCTCTGGCAAAGACAATGGCAATAGAGTCTTTCTTCAGCTGTGAGTAATAGCCTGCTCCGGCCTTCAGGAAAGGATAGAGCGATGCCAGCACGGAACGAGACTTATCGAAGCTCTCCACACCACTAGGCGAGGAGATGAGGATCTGTTTGTATGAGCGACAGCACTCAAAAGCCTTCATATAGATGTCTTCCTTACTGATAGAATCAGTGCTACGCATCATAATGAGCTGTTTGTAGGCCTCGTCAGCCTGTGCCATCGTCTGCGCTTTAGCCGATGTTGTACAGATAGCAAGAATCAGCACACCCCATAACGGTATGTGCTGACTGATGAAATATTTGATTCTCTTGTTCATTTGTTAGAATGCATCGATGAAGGTGCACTGTACGCTGATGCGACGGTACTTACTGCCTTCCTGCTCAGACACCTCGATATGATACTCGTAGTTGCGGTTCATCTTCTCAAATGAAGCCAACTCTTTCTCAATATAGTGCTGCACGCCGATGGCTCTGGCAAAAGCCAGCTGATCGTTGGTGGCGATACCGTCTTTCTTATTCAGAGTCACGTTGGTCATCTCGTTGTTCTTATACACGGGCTCGCCATCGAACTCTCCATACTTGCCGTCGTAGGCGATGGCATGTGCGATTGGTGAAGCATCTGCAGTACCCTTGATGGCGATCTTCACGCGTTTGCCATCAGCAATGTATTTCGCGAAGTCGTTCTCGAAAGCCTTCTTCATGATTTTCAGCATCGACATGGCGGCACCCGACTCTTCAGTGTGGTAATGTCCTGGTTTGAAGTCGTCACGTGCAGAGAACTCTTCCTCAACCTCGTAGGTAAACTCCACGTTATAGTTGATGATGTTCTTACCATCAGCATCAATAGCTGGGTCTGCATGTGTATTAACGGAGATATGTGTCTTGTCGGAGATGGTCTGCTCCTGCTTGGCCAGACTGATAATATCCTCCTTGATGCTCTCCAATGCAATCTCCTCCATGCTGGTAGCCTGAATCACGTCGATGGGAACGAAGTTGGCATCCTCCATCATATATGACAATGATTTGCGTTCCAGATTGTCGAAGATATAGGTTTTACCGTTCTCGGGATTATAGACTTCTGCATAAACGATTTCGAACTTATCATCAGGATTCAGACCGTACTTCACGTTACGGAACTCCAGGCGGCTGCTCTTGTCGAACGCTTTGATTTCTCCCAGAGGTACATCCAGGAAAATGTCGGGCATCGAACTGAAGTGCAGGGTCAGCTTCTTGGTCTTGGTGTTATAGTCACCAACCGTCACATCACTCTGTTCCAGCAATCCGACAGCCATCTTCGTGGCAATCTCACGCTCCAGCTCCATGGCCATCTCCCTACGTGATTCCTCGTTCACACGGGCGGTATATTCCTCTAATGACTCACCAGGCATTTGCTTCATCCACTGGTTCAGCTTTTCGTTCAGCTCACCGCTCATCATCTTATTAAAATAAGGTGTAAGTCCCTCCATCTTTTGATACACAATGGCATTGCTGGTGTTATAGATGATGAAATCATTGTTATCGTTATAATTGTAAATACCTCTGATAGTAGAGATACCACCATTAACATCGTCAATAAACTGACGTTCTGTCGGATCCAACAGGTTAATCACGCAGATACGGCTTGGTGAATACAGAACGTAGGCATATTTACCATTGTTGTTGGCCTGACATGCCAGAGCGCTACCTGCATCCTCAATGGTGTTTTTAGGATTGAAGGTTGCGGTGTCATACACCGTCAGCTTACCATCAGCGGTCACCACCAGCATTTTGCTGTTATTGTCTGCAAAGGCTACGTCATTGACCTTGCTGTCAAAGTTGATGGTCTTGCGGATTGTTTTCCTTTCAACGTTCCAGATTTCCAGTGTTTTACCTTCAATAGCAGCAAGGAAGAAGTTGTTGCCACTGAAAATCATCTTCTGAGGTGTGATTTCTGAGGTTGCCGTTGATTGCATTTTCTTGCCGATGACATCATAGAAAAGAATCTGTTTTGCGCTGGTGGCGATGGCCAACTGATGGGCATCAGCACTATAGGCAAGCGCTGTCAGATTTTGGTTCTTAACCTTAATCTTTTGTTGTGAATCTATGGTTTTGCCGACTCTGAAGGTCTCGGCGTATGTGCCGCCCTTCTTGGTCTTTTCCAGACTGGCTACGGTGCTGAACGACGGATTGATCTTGAGGTCCTTGATGGTGTCACCGCTGAAAATCACCATACCACGATTATTGTAGGCGCTTTTTCCATTGAAATAGAATACGGCGAACGAAGTGTTGTCATAACCTACAGGATACTTTTTCTGTGTAAGTGTACGCTTGTTGTTGTCACTTTCTGCTTTGCATACATTCCCCGCAAGGAGTGCCATCGTAAGCAATAAAATAGTTTTTTTCATAACCGTATAGTTTAAATAAATTGTTTATATTTGCAAGCAAATGTTAATATTTAAAATGCAAATTTACATATTATTAATGATATGACAAAATAATTTTGGAAAAAAATGATGGAATATCAAAATAAAAGCCTACTTTTGCACCACAATTATTTAGAAATCCATGTTGTTCTTGAAATGAAAAGACTTTTTTGGTTGATCAGTATATTAGTCTCATTATCGGCTTCTGCGCAGGATGTTCAGACTGTGGAGGCTGAATATGTCTATGAAGTTCCAGAGGATGTGTCGCTGGCCGTTGCCAAGCAAACAGCCCTTGAAAAAGCAAAGATTCGTGTGATAGCTGAGACCTATGGCACTGTGGTGTCGGAGTCGAACACGGTCAGGATGGCCAATCGTAACGGCATCTCCTCTGTCGATTTCTTATCTATTGGTGGAAGTGACGTGAAGGGTGAATGGATAGAGACCATTGGACAGCCTGAGTATCAGATTAACTATAATGGTGACAGGCTGATTGTTGCGGTAAAAGTTAAGGGCAAGATCCGTGAGTTGACTTCCATAGGGGTGGACTTCCAGGCCAAGGTGCTTCGCAATGGTACGGAGGATCGTTTCGAGTCAGAGATGTTTAATAACGGTGATGACTTTTATCTGTCTTTCACGTCGCCAGTGGCTGGCTATCTTGCGATCTATCTGGTAGATGTGGGTAACGATGCCACCTGTATCCTTCCTTATCAGAGACAGCAAGATGGTATTTATACCGTTAAGGCCAATCAGCGTTATGTGTTCTTTAGCGAAAGGGATGCAACTCCGGTGGAAAGACCATTGGTGGATTCCTATAATCTGACGGCCCTCTATCCTGTGGAGCAGAATCAGATTTATGTTGTATTCTCGCCCCAGTCGTTTGTGAAGGCTGTTGACAACGGCTTTGAAGGCCAGTTGCGCCAATTAAAAGGTGATGACTTTCAGAAATGGCTCGCCAAATGCCGTAAACGTGATGTGAACATGACCGTCAAGATGATCCCCATCACTATCCGGAAATAAGATCTTGTCTAATTCGCTTGGATGATGGAATTTATTTCAGTGTCCATGACCTCCACCCTTCGCCGATGTTGGCCGAGGGAGTAACTGTAGGTGTCTGAGATTTTCCGTTCACTACGATTGATTTTTTTGCAACCTCGTCTGTCACGTAATCTTGCAGGTCGCCCAATGACATGTTACCCTTGCTCATTTGTAATTTCTTGAGAAGATAATAGGTGAATAGCCCATGGTGCTTCTCCTTATAAGGATAAGCGGTTTCTTCGCCCGAGGCAGCAGAAAATACCACCATGTTGCCTGTGGGCACATTTCTATTGGCCTTAATGGCTACACCGCGTGCAGAAGCCATCATACCACCGTCGCGCATGGAACCACTGAAGCAAGCATCAAGAAAAACAGTTATCGATTTGGCTTGTAGGGCCCCCAATGTGGCATACAATGATTGGAGACTATAGCCAGTGGTGATGTCGGTACCAAATCCATCAATGGGTAGTAAATAGGCATTTCTGGTAGATTCGTCAGGAATGCCGTGGCCAGCATAATAGACGATGATCTTTGCCGCGCCTTTGTAGGCGTCCGATACTTGCTTTAGCCAATTGATCTCGCGTTTCATGTTGTTGAGCGTGGCATCCTTCACCAGATGCACGTTCGTGGCTGGCAGACCAAGACTCTGCCTGCAATATTCGGCAAAGATGGCACCGTCGTTGTTTGCATAGGGCACGGGAGCTACATCCTGGTAATGCTCGTTGGCGATAATAACGGCAAAGGTGTTGGCATTGCTGATAGTGGTGGTAGGTAGGTTGACATCCACGTCGGCACGAATTTCTTCTTTCTTAGAAGCAGAGGTTGAGGAATGGGCTGGGGTAGGAGTATCTTCTTTCTTAGGTGCTTGGGCTATACTTGGCGTTGATGCGGGCTCCTGATGCTGGATGCTTGGAGCCGTCGTATAAGTAATATTGATGACATTTTGGACATGGTTATCATCATCTTCTTCCAACGAGTAATAGCTGTGACTTGATGATTTTGAAGCCGCGTCGGCTTTAGCATACAGATTCTGAATTACATCGTTGGGGATGGGACTTGCACCTCGCATATACATGCTGAAATCATCAGAACTCTGTACGGCAAAATAAGGATAGTTGTTGATCATGGAGCGCCATACGTTTTCTGCCTCCTTCTTATTGTTCATGAGTGTCAAAATCTTTCCCTTACAGGCATAATCGAAACCCGAGCCGATGTGTTCTATGGCATTGTTGATAATGCTTAATGCCTGGGTATAGTCCTGCTTCAGTAGCTGGCCTTCAGCAAAGAGCATAGCCGTGTGGATTAATGCCTCGTCAACATTCTTCGAACACGACTTCTGAAAGCATTCCATGGCTTTTGCCATATCTTTTTCGCGGCCCAGCCCTTCCTCATAGCATAACCCAAGTACATAGGTGGTGTAGGAGTCGATATAGCTATAGTTAGTAGCCTTGTTTATCCAGTAGTTGGCTTTAGTCACATCTTTATTCGTGCCGATACCTTTATATAACAGATAGGCCAGTCGGGCTTGGGCAATGGGTAAGCCGCGTTCAGCCACCCTACGATAGAGCATGAAAGCCTTTTTATCATCCTTTGCCACGCCATAGCCTTCAGCCTGACAATAGGCCAAATAATATTGAGCAGTAACACTGCCGAAGCGAGCTCCCTTTGAGAATGAGGCATAGGCATTATCGAAACGCCCCATACGTAGGAACTCGCACCCATCTACTACTTCTTGATCGACAGTCTGGCCTGTTAGGGGCATCACTCCAATGACGCACCAAAGGATGATAAAGACAGCTTTTCTCATAAATGCTTATGGCTTGAGTGTCTGCTTGTCCTTTTGTTTCTTGGCAAAATCTTTAGCTTCGTCAAGAGCCTTCTTGGGCTTCATGCCGTCCTCTATCAGATATTTCTCGTAAGAATCTTGCAGCGCCTGTACCCAGTTGTTAGTTTCACCTTCCCAGATGAGTACCTGACGGGCCTTGGAGCGTTCCTCGAAGTTCGACTTCATCTCCTCGTCATCAGCCTTCTTGTCTTTGTTCTTTGACAAGAGCCCACCTATTCCGCCTTTACCAGATCTGCCTTCCTTCTCTTCATTGGATGCGCCTAAGCGGTAGATGTTGAACTTACCCTTTTCGAATGTTGTTTCGTAGATGTCGATGGGTGACCTGTCTTCGTCATACTCAAAGGGACGATCTGCAAACACGTGCATGATGTCAGTCATACGGCCCTGCATATTCACGGCATTGGTACGTTTTATATTGTCCTGCTCTTGAATATAATATTTTGAGAGGATCATATCAGATACCCAAGTGGAGATGGTGAAGGTGTGGTCTTCACGCTCCTTCTCATCACCACTACGATACTTCTCTAAATCGTATTTGATATACACCTTAACCTTCATGAATGACTCGTCACCCGTGAGGTGAATACTGGTACATGACTTCTTTTGGTTGTTGGCCAGCTCATATCTCATAGTTTCCATATAGTTCATCACCTGAAGTCGCAGGTCGGACTGATAATTCGCTTTACTGCCTTTACCGAAGGAACTGCCACCTGCGTCATACTTGCCTCTGATGGGATTAATAAGTGTTGAAATCCATGTGTCACTTTTGGGTGCTAAAGGCTGATAATATGCATGACTGGTATCGTCGTTCTTCTCGTCAAGGCAGATGGCATCGTCGTTCACATAATAGAACGAACTTGAGCGATCTACGAAAAGGGGCTTATTAGTCTTGTTGGTGATTTTCAGTGACAGGCGCACGAGTTCTGCCTTGATGTTTTCATCCTCATAGACATTGTCTGTCTGTGAATAGGTCACAAGCAATGCTTGTGTCTGAGCCTGGATACTGATGGCAATCATGGTGGCCATCAATACGAACATAATTTTGATCTTTTTCATAAGTCCTAATTTGAATTGTTGTTATTTTGCTTTTGCTGATTCCAAGAAATAAGTCATCTCGTTATAGAGAGTGGCATCGTTTTTGAGCAGGTCCTTGAGTGCATTTTTGAAATCTTCCTTGGCCTGAATACCGTTGTAATAGACTCTCACAAATACTTCTGAGCTCACTGTATTCTTGCTGTTGTACAACTCAATAACCTTCATAACATCACCTATGCGCTCTTGGATGCCGTTCTTGGTGTCGAGTGTGGCTTGCACCATCTCCTGTGCCTTCACATAGCCGAAACGTTTCACGAAATCCTTCTTGCTAAACTGCATCGTTATTTCATGTATAATTTCGTTGGCCAGATTTTCACGAGCCATGTCATAGGCCTTGCTGCAGGCCATATCGTAAGTTTTTGCTAAACATTTAGCCTCACCAGAGATATAAGTGGGGAACAAATCCTCATCAAACGACCATTTAGTGCGTACGTCAGTTTCTATCTGGTTTTCCAAGCTGGGCAGGTTGTCAGCCACCTTGTACCTATCGGCGCGACGTTGTATAACATCGACCTCAAACTCCTCCATCATGAACTTCTCTTTCTTCTTAAGGCTTTTTTCTTCAAAGTCTTTTCTTACTTTGAATACCTCTTTGGCATCCTCGGAAATCATTTCAGCGTATTCTTTGGCAGCTTTTTTCACTTCCTTCATAGTAAAAGAGGCATCCTTTTTCTCTGCTTTCGCCAATTTTTTGGTAAACCCTGACTGGGCATTTGCATTGCTCAAACCAATGCAACATACTGCTAGTAATAGTAATTTCTTCATAACAATATCTATAATATTTAGTTTTTAATTCTGATATAAATCGTTGCAAATATAGATAATAATATTCAATTGAGCAAGTTTTTCTGCATTTTTTTATATAATGGTCCGATTTTTATCAGACGGTAATATTTGTTTTTATGATAAAATAATAAATTGACTAAAGTTTCGCAAGTGATGGCGCACCTGCATAATTTAACATAAAATAGGAATAAAAAAGGCTTCGAAGTTTGTGTAACTCACAGAAAATGAGTACCTTTATAATCGCCAAAAAATAAAGTTCAGTAAGAATCATCCATAATAGGGTATATAAGACGAATATCTTTTAGACTCTGTTTCAGGATCTTTCATCTTTATAAGACCACTTTCTTGAGTATCAGCAAGAATACGTGATGCCATAACGGCTTGATTC